>UOEL01000006.1_pt1 | contig 33242 bp, 22 predicted proteins | sample 1989351 | NCBI WGS metagenome assembly UOEL01 (sample SAMEA4712195, study PRJEB27164) | hydrothermal vent metagenome | biome: marine basaltic hydrothermal vent biome; feature: marine hydrothermal vent; material: mineral | place: Pacific Ocean | collected 2011-06-14/2011-07-23 | depth 1719 m
CCACGTTTTAAAATGCCGTTTATTCCCACTCCCGAAACTTCGGGAGGTTTAATACTCCGACGCCTGCCTCGCCAGACAGGCAGGCTTGCGTCGAAATAAAAAAGATAAATTCCTACCAATGCCTCGTGGGCTTGCCCCGAGGTAGTTTACTGAAATTGTGAAAGCCATAAAAGAAATGCCATCTTTTATGTGGCAATTAGCGGCTGTATATCTTTTTCAATGGTACGCACTTTTCGTGTACTGGCAGTATATTACTCCTTTGTTCAAGGCAACATTGGGTTATAATCTCTCGACTGCAGCTGCCCAAGCGGCAAAAATGAGTACAACCTATAATATTGTGACTATTGTAGTGGCTTTGGCATTAGTACCGTTAGCCTTGAAGTTTGGTGGAAAAAGATCTACGCAGCAAGTTTGCTGGGTACAGGATTGGCACTTTTGACCATACCCTATATTTCTGACCCATTGCTCGTGCTGTTACCTATGGTATTGTTCGGTATCGGGTGGGCAGCGATGATGGGTATACCACATACCATGGTTTCAAAAATCGTACCTCAAGACCGCAGGGGGGTGTATATGGGTATTTTGAACATGATGATTGTTATTCCTATGGGAATAAAAACCCTTTCCTTCGGTTCTATTTTCAAAAACCTCTTAGGAACTAGTGCCTTAAATGCGATGCTTTTGGCGGAGTGTTCTTTATAATTGCCGCTGTTCTTGCGTTTCGGTTGAGAGTTCCTGCTGATAAAACCGAGTAATGTTATTTAGGGGGGTGAATCTTTAGGCAGAATACCTTATTTCGAAGAATACCTGTAACTTTGTTTTCCAAAATCAAACTCGATGAACAAAAAAAAGAACAGGCGCGAAGCATTGATCTATCATGCGAAGCCACAACCCGGTAAAATAAAGATCGTACCCACAAAGCCCTATGCTACTCAACGAGATTTGGCATTGGCATATTCTCCAGGAGTGGCAGAACCTTGTTTGGAAATTGCCAAAAACCGTGAAGAAGTCTATAAATATACAGCAAAAGGCAATTTGGTAGCGATAATTTCAAATGGCACGGCGGTATTGGGTCTTGGTAATATTGGCCCCGAAGCTTCAAAACCCGTAATGGAAGGTAAAAGTCTGCTCTTTAAGATTTTCGCCGATATCGATGGTATGGATATTGAGGTCGATACAGAGGATGTAGACAAGTTTGTGGAGACCGTGAAGATGATCGCGCCCACCTTTGGGGGGATCAACCTAGAAGATATAAAAGCACCTGAAGCTTTTGAAATAGAACGCCGATTGAAAGCCGAATTGGATATTCCTGTAATGCACGATGATCAGCATGGCACTGCGATAATATCGGCTGCGGCGCTGTTGAACGCTGTTGAAATATCAGATAAAAAAATAGAAAAAATCCGTATGGTAATCAGTGGGGCAGGAGCCGCCTCAATATCATGTACGCGATTGTACAAGGCTTTTGGAGCCAAAGCCGAGAACATTGTGATGTTAGATAGTAAAGGGGTCATCAGAAAAGATCGTGACAACCTTTCAAAAGAGAAATTGGAATTTGCCTCTGATCGAAATATCGATACGCTAGAAGAGGCCATGAAAGATGCCGATGTGTTTATCGGTCTTTCAATTGCCGACATCGTTACCCCTGAAATGTTGAAGTCAATGGCAAAGAACCCGATTGTTTTTGCAATGGCGAATCCGGATCCTGAGATAAAATATGCTCTGGCATGCGAAACCCGAGACGATATTATTATGGCAACTGGTCGTTCGGATCATCCTAATCAAGTGAACAATGTTTTGGGTTTCCCGTTTATTTTCAGAGGAGCGTTAGATGTTAGGGCGACGGCAATAAATGAGGCCATGAAGATGGCCGCGGTCAAGGCCTTGGCAGAATTGACGCGAGAGCCCGTACCCGAACAGGTCAATATCGCCTATGGAAAAATGCGGCTTACCTTTGGAAAAGATTATATCATACCAAAGCCATTTGATCCAAGGCTGATTTCTGAGATACCCCTTGCGGTCGCTAAAGCAGCTGTTGAAAGCGGTGTTGCCAAAGAACCGATAGAAGATTGGGAGCGATATAGGGAAGCATTGATGCAGCGATCGGGCGGTGATAACAAAATGGTTCGCCTACTACATGATAGGGCAAAAAGCAACCTAAAGAAAATAGTGTTTGCCGAAGCAGATCATTTAGACGTATTGAAAGCTGCTCAGGTTGTTCTAGAAGAGGGTATTGCAGAACCTATTTTATTGGGGAACAAGGAAATTATTATAGAATTGATGCACGAACTTGAATTTGATGAGGATGTACTCATTATCGATCCTAAATCTAATGAGGCCCTTGAAAAACGAAACCAATACGCCAATAAGTATTGGCATAATCGAAGAAGATCTGGAAGCACGCTCTACCATGCAAAATCAGAGATGAAGAAGCGTAACTCTTATGGTTCTATGATGGTGCTTGAAGGTGATGCAGATGGTATGGTCTCAGGGTATTCAAGAGCGTACTCTATGATAGTGAAACCTGTTTTTGAAATCATAGGCAGGGCAGCAGGGGTCAAACGTGTTTCTACGGCACATATAATGATTACCAAAAGAGGCCCTCTTTTTTTAGCGGATACCTCTATTAATATAGATCCCAATGCAGAAGAAATTGCAGAAATCGCTCAAATGACGGCCAATGTTGCTTCTACCTTTGGTTTCGAACCGGTAATGGCGCTTATGTCTTATTCGAATTTCGGTTCTTCTTCCAACCCTAATGCAAGAAAGGTGCGAGAGGCGGTTCGAATTTTGCATAAGAATAATCCTGATTTGATTGTTGACGGTGAGATACAGGCTGATTTTGCCTTGAACAAAGAGTTGTTGCAAAGCCAGTTTCCGTTTTCTAAATTGGCCGGTAGAAAAGTGAACACCTTGATTTTTCCCAACCTTGAATCGGCGAATATTACCTATAAGTTGTTGAAAGAGCTAAACGGCGCTGATACTATCGGCCCCATAATGGTAGGTCTCAGTAAGTCCGTCCATATTTTACAATTGGGCGCTAGCGTAGATGAAATGGTAAATATGACCGCCGTTGCAGCAATTGATGCTCAGGAACGGGAAAAAAGAAAGAAGGCGAAAACAAAGAAATAAATTGTAAATTCAAGTGTCAAGTTCATGATATCGCATTGCGATTGAGCTTGAATTTTCTTTTTGCACTTGAACTTGTTTAAAACCGAACGAAAATGATCCACCATCTAAAAGGCAAACTAGTAGAAAAGAACCCTACCCATGTTATTATCGAATGTGGTGGGGTGGGCTATTTTGTAAACATATCGTTGCATACTTTTTCTCGATTGAACGATGCAGAGAACATCAGCCTATTTACACATCTACAGGTCAAGGAAGATTCGCACACACTTTTTGGCTTTACCGAAAAATCAGAACGTCAGATTTTTCGTCTATTATTATCAGTGTCAGGTATAGGTACGAGTACCGCGCGAACGATGCTTTCTTCCTTGTCGCCTGTGCAGATACGGGATGCTATTGCCAATGGCGATGCCCCCACAATACAGTCTATCAAGGGTATAGGTGCAAAAACCGCTCAAAGAGTGATATTGGATCTACGTGACAAAGTTTTAAAAGTCTACGATATAGATGAAGTTTCCAGTAGTTCAAGCAATACAAATAAAGATGAAGCGTTATCTGCTTTAGAAGTTCTTGGGTTCGTTCGAAGACAGGCCGAAAAAGCTGTTGACAAAGTACTTATCAAAGACCCTTCGCTAAGCGTCGAGAACATCATAAAACTCGCGCTTAAAAATTTGTAACGAGTTTGAAAAAAGGGGCAAAACAAATACTTAAATCTTCATTTAAGCTTTTCTTCCTATTCATACTTTTTTTTGTGGCTGCGGAGAATTCCTTTGCCCAAGAAACAGATGAAGAGGAAACGAAAGAGCAAGAGGTGGATTCTGTGAAAACAGGTTTCTCACTTGGCAAGTTCGTTCTCGAAAACCCTGAGAGCATAGTTTCAAAATATATTTACGACCCAAAGTTAGATCGTTATATCTATAATGAGAGTGTGGGCGATTTTAATATTTCTTACCCCATTATTCTTACCTCAGAGCAGTATTTTGATTTGGTGCGCAAAGAAGGTATGAAAGAATATTTTAAAGAAAAGGCCGATGCCTATTCTGGTAAAAAGGGGGGCAGCGATGAGGCTCGAAAAAACCTGCTTCCCAATTTTTATGTTAACAACAACTTTTTTGAATCGGTTTTTGGGGGTAATTCTATTGAAGTGATACCACAGGGTTCAGTGGCAATGGATCTAGGTGTTATTTGGCAAAAAAATGACAACCCCTCCTTATCGCCAAGAAACCGTACCAATCTTTCTTTTGATTTTGACCAACGTATCAGTTTGAGTATGTTGGGCAAGATCGGTGAACGCCTACAAGTGACCGTAAATTACGATACTGAGGCCACTTTTGATTTTCAAAATATCGTAAAACTAGATTATACGCCTACCGAAGATGATATTCTTCAATCTATAGAAGTGGGTAATGTGAACATGCCGCTCAATAGCTCTTTGATTTCTGGGGCTCAAAGTCTGTTTGGGATAAAAACACAATTACAGTTTGGCAAAACCAAAATAACCACTGTATTTTCTGAGCAACGTTCGCAAAACAATACCGTTGTTGCGCAAGGTGGAGGAACGGTCAATGATTTTTCGATTACAGCTTTGGATTATGATGAGGACAAACACTTTTTCCTTTCCCAATATTTTAGGGACAATTATGATATGGCACTTGAGAATTATCCATATATACGTAGTCAAGTTCAGATAACGCGTTTAGAGGTTTGGGTGACCAATAGAAGTCAGCAAACCTTGAACGTTCGAAATGTAGTGGCCATTCAAGATTTAGGAGAACCCGATCCTACTAAGACTAGATTGGGACAAACGGTTGTACCCACGGATTTTTTCGACCCTTCAGTTGTCTTTCCAAGAAACGATGCTAATGACTATGACCCGACTAAGGTGGGTAGTGGTGCGTTGACACAATCAATCCGTGATATTGCAACTGTAGAAAATGGGTTTAGCATACAGGGCTATCAAGTCAATCAAGGTTTTGATTACGCTATTCTTGAGAATGCAAGGAAACTGAATCAAGGTAGAGACTTTGATTTCAATACGCAATTGGGCTATATATCGTTAAACCAACGGTTGAGCAATGATGAGGTTTTGGCAGTGGCCTTTCAATATACGGTCAACGGTGAGGTATTTCAGGTTGGTGAATTTGCGAACGGAGGATTGGATGCCACTACGGTTGCCCCGGGCGTCAACCCTATTATTGAGAACAACACCTTGATCTTGAAATTATTGAAGAGCAATGTCACCAATATTACCGACCCCATCTGGGATCTGATGATGAAGAACATTTATGCGACCGGAGCTTTCAGATTGAGCCAAGAAGATTTTAAATTGAATATTCTGTATTCTGACCCTACCCCAAGAAACTATATTACCCCCGTTGAGGAAGGTCCGGGTACGGGTTGGCCAGACGGACTTCAAAACCGTATACTATTAGATGTTTTCAATTTAGATAGGTTGAATGTGTATAACGATGTGCAATCTGGGGGCGATGGTTTCTTTGATTTTATGCCCGGCTTGACGGTGAACACCCAAAACGGACTTATCATATTCACAAAAGTGGAGCCCTTTGGGAAATTTTTGTTCGATGAGCTGGGCGTGGGCACCACGGGAGATTACAATGATGAACAAAGTTATAGCAAGAATCAAGCAAAATATGTTTTTCGCGATATGTACGAACTCACGAAACCAGCATCATTGCAGAACCCCGCAAAGAACAAGTTTTTGCTAAAAGGGCGATACAAATCTGAAGGCAGCAATGGTATACCTATAGGTGCATTCAATGTGCCAAGGGGTTCGGTTCGTGTTACGACCGGTGGGCGTCAGTTACAAGAAGGTATCGATTATACCGTAAACTATCAAGCGGGTACGGTACAGATATTGGACCCCAGTCTCGAGGCTTCAAATACACCGATCAATATATCGGTCGAGAACAATGCCGTTTTTGGCCAGCAGACCCGTCGTTTTACAGGTATTAATGTAGAACATCAGGTGAACAAGAACTTTATGCTGGGCGGTACCTTATTGAATTTGAACGAACGGCCCCTGACCCAGAAATCTAATTTTGGGGTAGAACCCGTAAACAACACCATTTTCGGACTAAACGGAAACTTCTCTACTGAAGTACCTTTCTTGACACGTTTGGCAAACAAATTGCCCAATATAGATACTGATGTGCAATCGAACATCTCGGTTAGGGCCGAAGTTGCATGGTTAAAGCCGAATTCTCCTAAAAATGCTGATTTTAGAGGAGAGACCACTACCTATCTCGATGATTTTGAAGGGGCGCAGGCCTTGATAGATATACGTTCTTCTTTGGGTTGGACTTTGGCCAGTGTACCCGATAATGATAATTATAAGGATGGTGATATAGGTTTGGGAACAGGCCACAATAGGGCAAAAATGTCATGGTATACAATTGACCCTATTTTTTATACCAACCAACGGCCTTTAGGTATATCTGATAGTGATATGTCAATCAATGAAACAAGGCGAATTTTTATCAACAACCTATTTGCACAAGATGTAGCCGCAGGGCAGACACAGGTACAAAATACATTGAACATCAACTATTACCCAGATCAAAAGGGCCCGTATAACAACAATGCCAGTTTTAATGGTTTATCTCCCAACGAAAAATGGGCAGGTATCATGCGTTCTTTGAGCAGTACCAATTTTGAACAGGCGAATGTTGAGTTTGTGCAATTTTGGGTGTTGGATCCTTATGTTGACGGTATTACCAATACACCTGGCGAATTGGTCTTTAATTTCGGCAATATTTCTGAGGATGTTTTAAAGGATGGAAGAAAACAATACGAAAATGGCCTACCTGGGGTCGATAGCAATGACTTGACAAGAGATACCGAATGGGGAAAAGTACCTGCAACCCAAGCACTGGTCTATGCTTTTGATGCCAACGAAGACAACAGGGCCCTTCAAGATATTGGTTTTGACGGTTTGAACGACAATGATGAAAGTGCAATATATACCAATAACAACGGTGCCGACCCTGCATTGGACAATTACCAATATTATTTGAACAGAGACGGTGATATCATGCAACGTTATTTAGATTTCAATAACCCTCAGGGCAATTCGCCAGTTGCGGTCAACGATACTAACAGAGGTTCGAACACCCTGCCCGATGTAGAGGATATTGACCGTGACTTGACCATGAACACTATAAATAGCTATTATGAATACCGTGTACAGATCAAACCGAATACCACCATTGATGATAAATATGTTACCGATATTCTAGAAACGGCTCCCGTACCTGCAAGTGAAGTACCTGATGGCAGTCAGGTAAATAGACGTTGGATTCAGTATAAAATACCTTTAAGTGATTTTACCGAAGCAGTCGGGGGCATAACCGATTTCAGATCCATAAGTTTTCTGCGAATGTACCTTACTGGTTTTAACAGCCCTACGGTGTTACGTTTTGCTACTTTAGATCTCGTTCGTGGTGATTGGCGCACCTATACCAAAAACCTTCAGGATCCAAATGTGGATCTAGATCCTTCTGATGACGATACCACTGTTGACGTGAATGCCATTAATATAGAAGAGAATCAGAACCGTATGCCAATTCCTTACGTATTGCCGCCAGGTGTTGTGCGAGAGCGGTTGAACAACAACAATACCATTATTCGTCAAAATGAACAGTCGTTGTCATTTGTGGTCGACAACTTAGAGCCCGGCGATTCAAGAGGGGTGTTCAAAAGCCTGAATATAGATATTCGTCAGTACAAGAAACTGAAGATGTTCATGCATGCAGAGAAAATTCAGAACAGTGATTATACCGATGATGCCTTACCTTTGGTTGGGTTTCTGAGAATAGGAACTGATTTTTCTGAAAATTTCTATCAGATTGAAGTCCCCTTGCAGTTTACGTCGGAAACCGCCCCTACCCAAAACACGATTTGGCCCGATGTCAATGAACTTGATATTTCGCTAAGTGATCTGAACAAGGTAAAATCACTTCGTATAGCCAATATTTCAGATGCACCATTAAATGAAATACAGTTTTTTGAGGTTGATAATGGAGAAGTCGTTCCCATATCGGAATTCGCACCGAGAACATTGGGTAGATTACGTATTGGTATACGCGGTAACCCATCTTTAGGAAGCATCCGAAGTATGATGGTTGGGGTAAAGAACGCTGATAACCTACCCGCTCGTGGAGAGGTATGGTTCAACGAGCTTCGTTTGGCGGGCTTAGACAACAATGGTGGTTGGGCTTCCATTGCGGCCATTGATGCCAATTTCGCCGATTTTGCCAACGTAACGGCTACAGGCGCCACCAGCACATCTGGCTTTGGTGCCATTGATCAAATGCCTAACGAACGAGCAAGGGAAGATGCCACCTCGTATGACGTGGTAACCAATGTTAACATAGGTCAGTTGTTACCCAAGAAATGGGGCATACAAATACCTTTCAATTACGGAATATCAGAGCAGATTATCACCCCTGAATTCGATCCTGTATACGATGATTTAAAATTAAAAGATAGAATAGCGGCTGAAGATACCCAAAAAGGAAAAGATGAGGTATTGGAGCAGGCCGAGGACTATACGAAAAGAACCAGTATCAATTTCATTGGGGTGAGTAAACAACGAGGCGAAGAAGCCGATGCCAACTTTTATGATATTGAAAATTTCACCTTTAATTATTCGTATAACGAAATAGAGCACAGAGATTTTGAGATTGCAAGCCTAAGAGATCAAAAGGTAGTTACCGGTTTTGTATACAACCATGCGTTTAAACCTTTAGAGGTAGCGCCGTTCGCTAAAAAAGACTCCCTGTTTACCGGAAAATACTGGAAATGGCTCAAAGATTTGAATTTTAATGTCTTGCCAGCGACCATTTCGGTGAACTCGAATATCAATCGGCAATTCAACCAACAACAGTTTCGCAGTGTGTTGGAGGAAGGCGTAGACCCATTAAAACTTCCGTCGTTACAGCAGCGTAACTACCAGTTCAATTGGCAGTATGCGGTAAACTATAGTTTGACTAAATCGTTGCGATTGAATTTGACTGCAAGCAATAATAGTATTGTCAGAAATTATTTTGAGGATCCAGGAAACCCAAACTCCAAGATCGACAAAGACTTGGTCTTATGGGACGGTTTCTTTGATCTCGGCGAACCCAACCGCCATGCTCAGAACATGGAGCTTAACTACGAGCTTCCGTTCAGTAAAATACCAGCCTTGGATTTTATAAATGCCCAATATTCCTACTCCAGTAATTTTGATTGGCAGCGCGGTGGTGATGCTCTGCGAGAAGTGGCTGGAGAGAATATAAATACCGTACAGAACGCTAACACACATAATTTGACAGCTACCCTATCAATGCAAAAACTGTACGATCTCGTGGGGTTGAAGAAAAGAGATGGCAAGTCAAAGGCCAATACCGCACCTGTAAAAAAAGATAAGGCGGGTAATCCTGTAAAAGGTGATAAGGGTCCGAAAAAGACAAGTGGCCTTTTCAATACGGTGGTCGATATCGTTACCATGGTAAAGCGATTGAACATCAATTATAACGAGACCAACGGAAAAGTGCTACCGGGCTATACGCAGTCTATCGGTTTTGTAGGTACGGTACGGCCAACATTGGGTTTTGTTTTTGGCAGTCAGGCCGATGTACGGTTTGAAGCCGCTAAAAAAGGTTGGTTGACCAAGTTTCCCGACTTTAATGAGCAGTACATAGAACGTACGAATAAACAATTGAACATAACGGCCACTGCGCAGCCTATTCGAGATCTTACGATCGATCTCGTAGCAGATCGGCAATTTTCGAACAGTTATCAAGAGAATTTTAAAATCGACTTTTCTGATGACGATCCTTATCAGTTGCAATTGGGCAATAGCTTTGGTAGTTTCAGTATCTCGACCATTATGATCGGTACGGCCTTTGGCAAGAGCGATGAGTTCGATTCAAAGACCTTTCAAGAATTTAAGAATAATAGAATTACCATAGCCAATAGGTTGGCTAGCGACACTCAAGGAAGCACCACGGTCTTTCCTGATAAGTACGGTAAAACACAACAAGATGTATTATTACCTGCATTTTTTGCTGCCTACACCGGACAAGATGTGAATCGTGTGAAATTAGATGCCTTTCGTGATATACCCATTCCCAACTGGAATATAAAGTACACGGGCCTGATGCGCAAAAAATGGTTCAAGAAGAAGTTCAAGCGTTTTTCATTGAGCCATGGTTACAGAGCCTCATATAGTATCAATTCTTTTCAGACCAATTTAGAGAAGACACAGTTGATAAATGAAGGGGTTCAACAACCCTTAAATCAGGAAAATGGCGATCTGCTATCAGATTTGATTCTGAACAATGTGGTATTGACCGACCAATTCAATCCGTTGGTGCGGGTAGATTTTGAAATGAAAAACTCAGTAAGTGTTTTGGCCGAGGTACGAAAGGATCGAATGCTCTCTTTAAGCCTTGACAACAATCTTTTGACCGAGAACAATGGAAAAGAATATACCTTAGGCTTGGGGTACCGATTTAAAGACGTGAAGTTCGTCACCAATATCGGGGGCAATAAAACACGTTTAAAAGGTGACCTGAACTTAAAGGCCGATATGAGCCTAAGAGATAATATTACCATTATCAGAAATCTCGAGTTGGATAACAACCAGATTACTTCAGGACAAAATTTATTCTCGATTAAATTCACCGCAGACTATGCGCTGAGCAAAAACTTGAATTTTCTTTTCTTCTACGATCATTCGTTCTCCAAGTTTGCCATATCAACTGCTTTTCCTCAAACAACGATTAATACAGGCTTCACCCTCCGTTACAATTTCGGTAATTGATAAAAGGTGATATTTCGGCAGTGTTCTATTAAATAATTACTGGTCAAGGCACCGCAAAGCCATCTCCCTCCCTCGGAGGGATTAAGGGAGGTCTTTTCAAAAGATGATTGTGCTCTTTAGTACGGTTGCAAGGTTTATTTCGGGTCTTTAAATGGTGAAGGTAATCTAGAACTTGCTCCGTGTCTAATGCTAATGGGCTACATTCAAAATGTAAGACCATATGGGAAAGACAACGCGCATAATTGGTAAGGGTACTTTGGCTCTTGCCCGATAAAGCTATCGAGCGTTCTAGTTTTTGATAGTTAACAGCAAAATCAGGAACTTTTTTACAGGCCCTTTCAATCAGGGTACTACTTTTTTTTCATAATTTTATATTGAACTATTAATATTGCCCCTAAAGGTAGCTAATACTTAAAATCTTAAAAAGCTACCTTTAGGTTTAGTTCAACAATGGTCATGAAAAAAAAGAATCACATTGAATGTATGGGCTATCCCGTTTTTAACGGTATACTTGACCATTTGCCCACTTCAAAAAAAATCTTAATCAGCACCATAAACCAATACTCATATTGTATTGCAGAAGAGGATACCCACTTCAAAAAAACCCTAATGGAGTCAGATATTCTGTTACCAGATGGCATTGGTATTGTGGTGGCCGCACGACTATTGAACAACAACAAAATAACAAAAATCGCCGGTGCTGATGTTCATGAATACCTGCTCAAAAAATTAGATCGAGAAAAAGGTTCTTGTTTTTACTTGGGCTCATCAGAAAAAACCTTAGAGAAAATAAAGGCCCGAATAGCAAAAGAATACCCTAATATTAAGTTGGGTACGTACTCACCTCCTTTTAAACCCAAATTTTCTTTTGATGACAATGCGCAAATGCTGCATGCTGTCAATACATTCAGGCCCAATGTACTTTTTGTGGGTATGACCGCACCAAAACAAGAAAAATGGAGCTATGACCATAAAAATGCCCTAAATGCCCATATTATATGCTCTATTGGTGCCGTTTTTGACTTTTATGCAGGCACCGTAAAACGCCCGAACAAGATTTGGATAAATATGGGAATAGAATGGTTGGGTCGCTTACTAAAAGAACCCAAACGCATGTGGAAAAGATACATTTACTATGGGGCAATATTTGGTTTTTATTTGGTAAGAGAAAAATCTAAAAAGCTTTTTTCAGGGTAAAACCGCCTTATTTAGCTACCTTTACTTGTAAGACTTGCCGTTTTAGCACAAAATGAAAAAAAGATTTTTTAGAATTTTATTGATGATTACCATCGTTCCTGTTCTCATTGTTCTATGGTGTAATTACACCATAAATACAGCGGCTGAGGGAAAAACATTCTCCCGTATCGAAGAAGTACCAAAAAATAGGGTGGGCCTGGTATTGGGCACTGCAAAAAAATTGGTCGGTGGGCATCCTAACCCCTATTATACCTTTCGAATAAATGCGGCCATCAAGCTCTTTAAAGCGCAAAAAATCGATTTTGTACTAGTCAGTGGCGACAACGGCACCCAATATTACAATGAGCCCACAACCATCAAAAAAGATCTGGTTGCAGGTGGTATTCCTTCAGAAAAGATCGTTCTTGATTTTGCCGGCTTTCGAACCTTAGATTCAATGGTACGGGCCAAAGAAGTATTCGGATTGCAAAAGGTAACAGTGATCTCGCAAAAATTCCATAATGAACGGGCAATTTACCTCGCTGATAAAAAAGGACTTACCGCTGTTGGTTTCAACGCCAAAGACGTTACCTTAAATCAAGGTCTCAAAGTGCAGGTACGAGAATATTTTGCCAGAGTAAAGGTGTTTATCGATTTGATTATCAATACACAGCCAAAGTTCTATGGAAAAAAAATCGAGATAAAATAAAGGTCACGTCAGGCAAAATCGTGTATTTTAGGAATCATTATAGGCAAGTGTGTCAAAAATCAAAATCCTTCTTAGAAACCTCGGCCCGGGCTTGTTATTTGCAAGTATGGCCATCGGCACTTCGCACCTGGTACTTTCGACAAAGGCAGGGGCGCAGTACGGTTGGATCATGGTGGCGCCCATACTTCTTGCCAATATATTGAAATACCCCTTTTTTGAGTTTGGGGTACGGTATACCAATATTACCAACAAAACACTTATCGAGGGCTATTTGAACCGCGGCAAGAGTCATCTATGGTTCTATGCATTTATCACCTTAATCACGACATTTACCATCTTATCGGCTCTTTATACAGTAACCGCAGGCCTACTGATCAACCTTTTGAATATATCGCACGTTCCCCTACCCTATGTTGCCATGGGCCTGTTTATCTTTATAGGTTTAATATTGATTATAGGGAGGTATAGGTTTTTAGAGAACTCACTGAAATTTGTGGTTTCTATCTTGTTTATAGCACTTGTTGTAACCACTGCACTGGTTCTGTTCAAAGGTCAGGTAGAAACCGTTACCGATTTTTCTCCGCCCCCTATTTTCAATGAGATGGGTGTTTTGTTTCTTATTGGTTTAATAGGATGGATGCCTACCGCTGTAGAAGCTTCAAGCTGGATAAGCCTATGGAGCTTAGAAAAATGGAGAACACAAAAATATAAACCCACGCTAAAGGAATCATTGCAAGAATTCAATATCGGCTACTTTATGACCACTATTTTGGCCGTCATGTTCTTGGTCATTGGTTCGATGACGCTCTATGGCACAAATACCGAACTTAGCGGTAGTGCCGTAACTTTTGCAGACCAAGTCGTTCGGTTGTTTACAACACACATTGGTCAGTGGGCCTATGTATTTATAGCTGTTGCGGCTCTTGCGACAATGTTCAGCACTTGTATGACGGCACACGATGCGGTTGCAAGGGTTGGCCTGGACATTATTGACCTTCTTTCGCCTAAAATAAAACTTCAAGGCAAAAAAGGATATTTTGCCTTGGCCATAATCGTTCTCGCATTAGTTAATTATATGGTCATCATCATTTTTGAGGGTAATATGGGTGCGCTAGTTGCCTTGGCTACCTTTGTTTCTTTTGTAGTTGCGCCAATTGTAGGGTATATGAACCTTAAAAATGTAATGAGCGAAGATTTGCCCGAAATTCACCGTCCTAAAAAATGGCTGCAATATCTTACCTATGCTGGTATTGCTTTTTTATCCTTTTTTTCAATCTATTATTTTTGGATCGTGGTGTTTTAACCATCCCAAAGTCTAAAAAAACGTTCTCAATCGACTGGAAGCAAATTTTCGGTCGATCTATTCTAATTGATCGTAATTGCTCACTACGAACAAGGTTCTAAGGTTTTGTTTGTGCAAAAACTCTAAACAATACACCCCGTTGGCACAGTTGTTTATTATATGATCCTCGCCATAGCCCAATGAACCAGTAATTCTCTCTGAAGGCACCCCGTTCTGAACTAAATAGCTTCGTATGGCCTCAGCTCTTTTTTGAGAAAGGTTTTTGTTGGTCCTACTACTTCCACGGCTATCGGTATGAGACTCTATCCTAAATTGCAAACTGGGGAATTTTTGAACGATCAACACGACCTTGTCAAGTTCAAGGGCAATTGCAGGTGATATATCTTTTTTTCCCCTTCCGAAAAAGAAATCGGGAATTCTTAAAACTTGTTTTCCTTCCTTTTCGATGACAATATCGTTGATAGAGACCATTTCAACCTCCATAGCTATATTTTGAATTTCTACCATCTCTTTTGATGTATAGGAATGATAATACGATGAATGTCCGTCTTTGGCTATTTCAAGTATCACTCCCTCCCTCCAAGGAATTTCCATCTGATACCTTCCGTTTACTCTTGTAATGGCCTCTTTGATCACATTGCCCTTGTCATCAAGCAATTTCACTGTTGCATTGGCAATACCCTGCTGGTAATCTGGTTCGATAACCTTTCCTTTGATAGAAAATGTTTTTGGCCCCAATGATTCGTCTATTTTAAAACCATAGATATCATCGTTTCCTTTGCCTCCTTCTCTATTGGAAGAAAAATATCCTGAAAAACCGCCTTGTTCGTTGCTTTTAATGATAAAACCAAATTCATCGAACGAAGAGTTGATCCCCGAGCCCAAATTAATGGGTATGCTGAAATTTTTATCAGAACGAATATTGGTCTTGTAGATATCCATTCCGCCTAGACCGTAAAAAATATCCGAAGAAAAATACATGCTTTCCCCAATGATAAAAGGAGCTATCTCATTTGCGGGTGAGTTTATTCGAGGCCCTAAATTCACGGGTTCTGACATTATTTGCCCTTCGTTTGTATATACATAATAAATATCGGTACCCCCATAGCCATCTTCAAAATTTGCAGCAAAATATATCTTGCCCGTAGACTCCTCGTAAAAAGGATAGTAAAAAGATGTGCTCAGATCTTTCAATAAAAGCCCAAAAAACCCATTGTCATAGACCATGCCAATGGCAAGTGAATTCTTGCCATTCTCATCGAAAGACAATTGGTTGTTCTCTGCATTTGACAACACATAGAATACCTTCTCCAATCCTTCAGAATAATGGGGTGTTGATTTATGGTATTTCGAATCAGGTATAAGGTCAAAGACATTTGGGTTCATCACATTGCCATCACTACCGATCCTTGCTATATAGATGTCTAAATAAGATTCGCCCGAAGGCCCATACATTTTTTTTGATTTAAGGGTGCGCCCACTGCTAAAAAGAAGCTTGTCTTTATAAAAACAAGGTGCGAAATCAGCTTGGGCACTGTTACCATTAATATTGAAGACATTAAACTTTTGTTCGTTTCCAGAACTTGAATCCAATAGTTCAAAATTGAAATCGGCATTTTCGACCAGCTCATTGGCAAGCGAGTCACTCTTTGTTTTCAGAAAGGCCCTTACCCTTTCCAATTCAGAAGTTTTTGATAGGCTCTGCAACATCTTGTTAAAACGATGGTTGCTCATGATGGTATCTTTACTATTGATATCAAGGTATATTTTTGAGGCCTTTTGATAATCACCGGTCACAAAATACGAATCGGCCAAGTTCAAAAATTGATAGTTGGTAATCAATTTTCCCCTGCCCATATCTTTTTTGTACTCGGCTATGGCCGCCTTATAGGCATAGCCGTAAAAATATTTGTCAGCTTTTGATTTTACTTCTTGGGCATGCGATGCCACTATGGTCATTAAAAAAAACAATACGGAAATTTTCATTTTCATTTTCATTATTCTTTAGAAAAACCGTGGCGTATCGATCTGTTTCGGTTTGCCCTTTAGCCTTTTACCCGAATCATTACCACTTTCACCACCTCTACCCAAATAAAATTTCAATATAATCTCATGAGAACCGCTATTGAACTGCCCCAAAGCGTTGGTATTGTAATCATACGAATACCCAATGAACGTACTACCGCCTATTTGAAAACCGGCAAGCCCACTAACAGCGTTACCCAATCGGTACGAAGCACCTAAAGTGAATTTTTCGTTGATCAGAAAGTTGGTCGAAATATTTGTGTTGAGCGGTGCACCACCTATATAGTTAATCAAAAAAGCGGGCTTGAACTTCAAATTTTCCGACAGGTCGAATACATACCCACCAATGAAATTCAACTGCACCTTATCTTCGACTATAGTTGCCACATCATCATTATAAATGCCATCGGTCAAGAAATTAGGTATTGAAGCGCCTAAATACCATGTATCTTGCCCATAAAGAAAAAAACCTGCACCAACCGTTGGGTAGAATTTCTGGATCAATTCACGACCCAATATCGGTTCGCCAGGGTTTTCAAAAGTGCCTTTTGAAAAATCAACGTTCAAGAAAGATCCACCAACATCCATACCAAAAGATAATTTGGTATTTTCCGATACATTGAACTGGTAAGAATAGGCAAGATCGACATAGGTTTGGGTAGAAGGCCCCAACTGATCGTTGACAATATTAAAACCTAGACCCATCTTTTCATTCGAGAGCGGAACATTGGCCCCAAAACGAATCGTTCTCGGTGCTCCTGGCAGATCGATCCATTGCGCCCTATAAAGGCCTGAAATATCAGGAGTCTCTACCGTACCAACATAGCCCGGGTTAAAGCTACCTATATTGTACATATACTGAGTGTACTGAGGCTCTTTTTGGGCATGGATCGAACATACCGATCCAAAGGCAAGGCCAATAAACAAAAAGAGGTGTTTATACATGAATCTACTCTTGTTACAAGTCATTCTCACAATTATCTTATCAGCTGTATCCAGCCTTTTTTAGATTTAGGACCTTCACCTACATCTATGCTCATCGTATAGAAATAAGTACCTTCGGGGGCGTCCTTTCCTTTCCAAGAACCATTCCAAACTTCTTCGGTATCTTGACCGTTCGCTTCGAACACCAAATTACCGTATCTGTTAAAAATTTTAATATTGTATCTAATCGCTACCTTTTGATTGGTTTCACTGTCAAGTAGATTGATTTTTAATACATCGTTCGTATCATCTTCGTTTGGTGAAAATTGATTGAACAAAAAGCCGACATCGGCAGGTGTTGGCAAACTTACAGTCACATCAACCTTTGATTCATTGTTTGCCGGGTTACCATCTACCGGAGTGGAACCCTGTATGGTAGCCGTATTCGAAAATTCACCTTCTCTGGGCACTTCAACTCGTATGGTCAAAAATACCTCTTGCCCCTTTTCCATTGAAGGAATATTCCACAAACCAGAACTACTATCATAGTTTCCGACTAAAGTATTGTGACCTATGTACTCAAAACCACTGTCATCACTGATTAAATCACTGACCTCTATATTCGTGACCGGGTTGGCATCTACCGAGGCATTGAAAATCTTAATAGTAAATATCACTTCATCCCCTACAAGCGGATTCTCACTCAAGGCCGTTTTTTCAATAACGAGATCAATACCTTCTGGAAGGTCTATATTTACCTGGGCGGTTGCCTCGTTATTGGCCTCAACACCATCAATGGGAAAAGAATTCAATAAGGTTGCCGTATTGGTGTAAATTCCATCTGGTACTATTTCAACTTTGATCTGCAGTGCTGCACTTCCTACGGGATCCAATTCAAAAATGGTCCATTGTCCTGTTTTTTGATCATAATTGCCCTGTTCGGCATCGGCCGAAATAAACTCGAATCCACTTTCCAACATATCGCCGATCTGAATATTCCTTGCCTTGCGGTCTGACAAATTGTTGACGGTAACCGTAAAAACCACCTCATCTCCAACAACTGCATTTTCGTTATCAACTACCTTGAGTATCTCAAGGTCAATGGGGGTAGGATCGCAATTTTCGTGATCAGGATTCGGATCGCAGGCATCAAATTCATCTGAACCATTGGCAATTTCATCACCATCGGTAATGCCATCTCCATCGGTATCACAAAGATTATGTGTATTATCTGGTATACAGGGGTTGTCATTTGCCGGGTCTAGCTGGTCGACCACACCGTCATTATCTTCATCAAGAATATTCGAATCAAGGGCATCGATGATTCCATCACCATCTTCATCCAATGGGTTTTTAACATCGTCACCTACCTCATCGCCATCATTGATACCATCACCATCAGTATCAGGGTTGGTAGGGTCTGTGCCCAAGGTTGCCTCTGGGCCATCAAAGAGCCCGTCTCCATCAGTATCCACATCACAGTCGTTCACCGAAACGGTCACTTCAGAAGATTCATTAGTACAGGATTCTTGTGCCCCGGTAGTGGTAAACGTAAAAACATAAATACCGTCGAGCCTGTTTACAAAATTGACAATGTTACTCGCATCAATGGTCAAACTACCTGAGGGATCAGTGGTTATCGCCCAAGTACCCGCACTTTCACCTGCCAACAGATCATCTAGATCCACAGTGGTTGGTCCGTTGGTAATATCACTACAAGACGATGTATTACTGGGTGTACCTGCTGAAGGTTGTGGTATTACAGTGGCCACGGCTTCTTTTCGACCATCAGAAGGGCAATCGTTCAAGGTCGCCTCGGCAAAATACGATGTTGTTGTAGAGATTATTGGGGTGGTAAAGTTCGCTCCTGAACCAACAATACTTCCCCCAGTGGCCGATAAGTACCAATTAATAGTGGCATTTGCAGATGCCGTGGCACTAAGAGCCACCGTACCCGTACCACACCGAACAGCGCCCACGGCATTATTCAATGTTGGCATTTCATTGATGACCAAATTTATTTGTAATACTGGGCCACCACAGTTGTTGGCCGTATCATAGAAAAAAACGTAAAATGTTCCACCAACCGTTGGCGGATCAGTGACCTGTGCCCCTGATAAGTGCGCATTTTCATTCAATGGATTTGAATCGGTACTCCAAGTGAGTACTGACCCTGCCGGTGCCACACTATTTGTATATTCGCTCAGGCTACGATCAATGACACCACAAAATACCGTAGGCACACCTGCATTCAAAGCGGGTGCCGTATTACCCCCGCTACAATCATCATCAACAAGGGTAACTGTGGCGGTATCGGGCATACCAATACTAAAAAGAGCTGGATTACTGGTGCCTGTGAGGCGAATGGTCACAGTTTTATCAGGTTCTGGCACCAAGTCATCAAAAGGCACAACGTTTACATGGCGAATTAATTCTCCCCCCGTAGCGGGGTACAATATGTTCATATTTGGTACATCTACTGAACCAGCTCCTGTTAAATTATGATCATTGCCAGGACCGGGGCCAGGACCGGTTGATGTTCCGGTAATTTCAAAACTAACAGTTAAGGGGGTGCCCGTTGCATTTATCTTATCCATACTGACTACAAACTGACCTGCTTGCCCCCCTTCGGTACCAATAGGTCTATATTGATTGGTGCCTTCTGTCAAATTCATAGAAATGGTCCCTACATCATTGTCAGTAATAGTGACTACCGCTATTCTGTTAGTCGTATTTATAAAACCTTGTGAAACCCACGTTAAAGTAACAATAACCGTTTCATCACCCTCAACAAGATCATCATCGATAATACCGGTAAGATTAATGGCAACAGTATTACGTGTACCTATAAATGCCACCCGTCCAGATAGTTCTGTGTAATCACCTGTAGCGGTGGCCGTTCCGGTAACTGTATAGTGAACAGTAGGAGGAATAATGGAAAGACCTCCTGTTCGTCTTATCGTGAATGAACCATTGTTAACAGCACCCTCACCTACATCACCATCAGCTACAATCGATATTGTTTGAGCCTGCATCGTTAGACCAGCGAACATCACTAGAAACAATAAAGATTTCTTAAAAATGTTCAATAAGCCCGTAACCGATAAAAAATGTTCTCTTTTCAATTTCATAGTCTGTCCTGTTCGAATCATTACAAGTTCAAAGTACAGCACAAATACAGTCAGAAAGTAGGTAAAAAATGGGTGTCAATATTACTAAAAAAATAGGCTAATACCTTAAATAACGGTCTAAATATGGGTTTTTAGGTTGAAATACAGTTTTTATAGATAAATGTATCTACGTAAGAACCGCCGAAGTAGTTTCTGAATCAGGATTTATTTTTCGCACAAGCCCTTGCAATACCCTACCTGGCCCAACTTCTGTAAACAATAAAGCCCCATCATTTACCATATTCCGCACACTTTGAGTCCATTTTACAGGAGCGGTCAATTGCGAGATCAAATTTTTCTTTATTTCTTCGGGATCTGTAACCGAAACGGTCGTAACATTTTGATAAACGGGGCAACGGGCCGTGTCAAAAGTGGTTTTTTCAATGGCCGCTGCCAATTCTTCTCTTGCAGGTTCCATTAGCGGAGAGTGAAATGCCCCACCAACGGGAAGCACCAATGCCCTTTTCGCACCTGCCTCCTTCATTTTTTCACATGCGATTTCTATGGCCTGTACTTCGCCCGAAATCACCAATTGACCGGGGCAATTGTAATTCGAGGGTACTACAATGCCTGAAGATTCCTCACATATTCTTTCAACAACATCGTCTTCCAGTCCCAATACGGCCGCCATTGTACTCGGTTGCGATTCACAGGCCTTTTGCATGGCCAATGCCCTTTGGGACACTAATTTTAACCCATCTTCAAAATTCAAGACGCCGTTCGCCACCAAGGCGGAAAACTCCCCAAGAGAATGCCCTGCTACCATATCGGGTTTAAAATTATCACCCATGACCTTACTGAGTATGACCGAGTGCAGAAAAATGGCCGGTTGGGTCACTTTGGTCTGTTTTAGGTCTTCAGCAGTGCCCTCGAACATTATATCGGTTATCGCAAACCCAAGAATCCCATTGGCTTTTTCAAACAGTTCTTTTGCCTTAAGATGCTTTTCATAAAGATCTTGCCCCATACCTACAAACTGTGCCCCTTGGCCGGGAAATATATATGCATTCATCTTTTTCTGTTTTCGATTGGCAAAAATAAGAATATTTGATTGTTTGATAAGGGTGCTATAGCCAATAATTCGATTCTACTATAAATTTCTATGGATGTTCACTACGTACCTTCTTTGAACCAGCCAGAATATTTTACATAATTATCGGCAATACGATCTATCTCACCAGAACTCAGTTCAGGACTGATGTCTTTTATCTTTTTTGCCGGCATACCTGCAAAAACGGTTCCTGACGGTACGTGGGTTCCCTTAGTCAGTACAGCACCCGCTGCTATTATACTATTGCTTTCTACGATACAATCATCCATAATAATACTGCCCATACCGATCAATACATTGTCTTTTATGGTACAACCGTGTACAATGGCATTGTGGCCGATAGAAACATTATTGCCAATTGTGGTAGGTGATTTTTGATAGGTGCAATGTACTACGGCCCCATCTTGCACATTTACCTTATTGCCCATTTTTATATAATGAACATCGCCCCGTAAGACCGCATTGTACCATATACTGCATTGGTCGCCCATGCTCACTTCGCCCACTATGGTGGCATTCTCAGCAATATAGCAGTCATTGCCAATTTGGGGAGTTTTTCCTCTTACTGATTTAAGTATCATATTTCTCGATGTTTTTCTAGATTCTACGGGTTTTTGGTTAAATAAACTAACTCTTTTTAAAACAAGAAACTTGAAACACTTAAAAATAAGCCAACAAGTCTTTCTTCTTCGATGCCGATACTAATAGTTCTTTTCCATTAGAAACAACCACACTGCCTCCTTTTCCTTTTTTGTATTTCACTACCTCGTTTACATTTACCAAGTATGATTTATGAATACGTGCAAAGGCAAATTTCGACAGGGCTTCTTCAAAATACTTCAAGGTCTTACTGACCAATATCTTTTTGTTTTCAAGAAAAATTTGAGTGTAATTATCATCGGCCTTACAGTATAGAATATCGGCAACGTTCAATACCTGAAAACCATCTTGTTGCGGTAGGGTGATCTTGTCATCTACCTTGTTTAATTTAGAAACAAGCACGCGACCGTCCAAGGCATCTTCTTTTTTCCTGATCTCGGTCACATAGTCCACTGCTTTTATAAGTTCATCAATATTAATGGGTTTCATCAAATAGTAGGCTGCGTGATTATTGACGGCATCCATAGCATACTGGTTATAGGCCGTTACGAAAACAGTTTCAAAAGTACGATCAGGTAATTTATCGAGCAGGTCAAAGGCATTGCCAAAAGGCATTTCAACATCTAAAAAAACCAAATCCAATGGTTGTTTTTTGATGAGTTTCAAGGCTTCTTGAATAGATGTGGCCTCACCCAGCAAATTAACGTTTGGGCAATACTTGGCCAAATAATTTCGTAGTATTTCTCTACTATTGGCTTCGTCTTCTACTAGGATCGCATTGAGTTTCATCTGTTTTATGTTTTTAATGCAGACAGTTTAAGAGACTGTTTTTCTTAAAGTGAATACCACTTTGGTACCCGAACCGTTGGGGTTCAAATCAGAAATACGAACATCAACCTTGTCTTTGTACATATCATTTAAAATGGTAACCCTTTTTTTGATATTGCCCATGCCTTTTGACTTCTGCTTTCTTTGGTTCTGTGTTTTCAGTTCTTCCGATTTTTTTCTGCCAATACCGTCATCGGTGATGGTAATCACTATAATTTCATTATTCTGCTGTTGCAGATCTATGTTCAAAAACCCTTTTTCCTCCTTATACCTTAGACCGTGCCAAATGGCATTTTCAATATAGGGTTGTAATAACATAGGGGGAATTTGAAAAGCAGTAATATCTAAATGCTCATCAATGCGTACTTTATAATCGAATTTATCAGAAAAACGGGAATGCTCTAATTTTACATACAGTTCCAACAACTCCAGTTCTTTGGATAGGGGAATAAAATCTTCCTCTGAATTTTCAAGCACGGCACGCATTAAAGTTGAGAATTCGCTCAAATAACGATTTGCGCTACGTTCATCGTTTTTGGCTATATAGTTGTTTACCGAATTGAGTGCATTAAAAATAAAATGCGGATTCATTTGCGAACGCAACGATTTTAAAGCCAAAAGGTTATTTGCCAATTTCTGCTGTTGATTGCTGCGATAGAAGAAGAAAGTCGTCAGGCCCATCAGTATCAACCCAAAAATCAACGAATAAATTATCCACCGTTGGTGCTTGTAGTTTTCTTGTACCAATTGTTGTTCGGTCAGGGCAAGATCGTATTTGCTTTGCGAGAGTTCTCTTTCTTGCTCAAGGCCCGAGATTCGACTTTGCTTTGTAGAGATCTCACGATTAAAACGGGCTGCTCTAGAAATTTCTTGTTCTTTTCTAATATAGAGGGTGTCGACTAAGGCAACATAGTCTTTCAGGGTCTCTAGCGCTTTTGAGTATTCTCCTCTATACTTATAGACTTCTGATAATTTTCGGGTGGCATCCTTTTGTACGATGAGATCGTTATCGCTATCGGCCTCGACAATACTTTTTTCTAAATACGGTATGGCCTGTTCGTACTTATCTTGGGCGACATAGGCAGTGCCTATCTTATAGTTAATACGTTGCGAGGTTATGGTATCTGCCTCCATATAAGCCGATTTGTTTTCCACCGCTGGCTTGGGCAGCTTTTTAAGTTCGTTCAGGCTTCTTTTTCGCATTTCTATTTCTTCGTCATAGCGATTCTTTTTGTTATAAAAATCGGCCACTTTTTCCTTTTCGAGAATAGCTCTTTGAGGCGCTTCTTTCTCTGCCAATTTTAATGAATTACCATAAAAGCCCTCTGCCTCTATTGTTTGGTCGCTATTGGCATAGGCATCTGCTATCTTAGAGTTCAGATCGGTCAATTTTGGGGTTATCTGATTTTTCTTTGCTATGGCAAGTGCCCGCTCATAAAAGGTAACGGCCTTATTTACTGCGCCTAGGCCTGTATAAGAATCGCCAAGACCTTCGTATAGTTGAACCTGTTGAAAAGGCACCATGCTCTTTTCGCCGATCAATGGGCTCAGAACCGTTTTCGCCCTTTCATAATCTTTGTTCAGTAAATGGGCGTTGCCCAGTAAGATAGCTGTCTTTGTAGATCTATGGGCCTCAAGGGCATCTTCATAATTGGTTATGGCCAGATCATATTGTTTGTAATACTGGTATACCTCGCCCAAAGTAGTCAATGAAGCGGCCAATTTTTTCTTGTTCGCCCGTTTGCCCAATTGCACGATCGATTGTGTTATATAATCGATACTCTTCTCAATATCTTCCTTCTTATATAGGTTGGCCGAATCAAGATATGAGCTGTGCCATGAAGCCTTACGGTTAAAAACCTTGCTCGATGTCTTATTTTTTTCTTTTACGGAATATCCTTCGACCAGTACATCAACATCTTCATCACTCATGATGGTATGGCGTTTGGTCTCAAACCCAGGGCTCTTGAATATCAGCACATCGCCGACCTTTGCGGTGATCTTATACTCGCCCAGTGAATTTGTTTTGGCAAAGGCACCTTTATCGGTAGAGACCTCAACACCTGAAATGGGCGCATAGTCTTCCTTACCTTGTACATAGCCTTTTATCTTGACACTTCTTGCAGCTTCATAAACCTGGGCTTGCATCGAAAAACATGAGAAGATAAACAGTACCAATATGTAGCTATACTTTGTCATACTTATTACAATACAACGTAAACTTAGCTGATTTAAGTGTTACTAAAAAATGAAGAAACTTCAAAACCGCCTTTAAAAGTTTCCTTTTTTTCCCTTTACGCAATCAAAAACCTCGTTTACGCATTCAAACGTCTTCTTTGCTCATTGTCTGTTTTTTTAGAGAAAGTTTGAAAATACCTTTACCCCATAAATAATAATAGAAGAGCCCATGAAACAATTTGTCAAGACAAGGTTGAAAAAGTTAATTGCACTTTGTTTATTCGTATTTTCGATCATGTTCGTTTTTAGGCTGATCTACGGATACAAAACGGTACCTGACCAACAAATTCCACAAGTATTCAATGAGGCCGTTGAGTTTCAAGCGACCGAAACCGTTTCAATAGGAAGAAAAAACTACGCTTCAAAAAAGTGGATACAACAGATAGGGCAAAGCCCAACAAGCGTTGATCAGAAATATGAAAAGATAGCGGATATCACAACGTTATCGACCAAATTCGATCTAGAGGAAAAAATGATTCGAACCCGAATTGAAAATTACAATGGCCTGATACAATTTGAAAACAAAAGCGGAAACAAGGGCTATCGTAAATTGAATTTGACGATAGGTATTCCGCCAGAAAGCTTCGATTCTATTTATGCCGATCTTATCAAAATAGGGAGAATTCAATCGAAACAAATAACAAAAACCGATAAAACCAATGAATATAAAGAGCTCAACGCCAGAAAAGAATCATTAGAGAAAATACGGAAATCCCTAATAGGTCTCAAATCAAAAGGTGGCCGAATAGATGAATACATGCAGTTAGAGAACCGCATTCTCGAAATCAATCAGCAACTTCAAGATCTGGGTGTCAGCCTTGGTAATTTTGATGATGAAAATGAATTCTGTACCGTTAAGATTATGCTTTCGGAAGGAAGAATAACGACCATAGGCATGCTACAACGATTGAAAGTCGCCTTCGAATGGACGGTCAAAACATACCTAATGCTAATGATAGGCCTCAGCTTTATGACGCTATTCGCTTACTTATTGCTTTTATCCATAGAAAAAATACGAACTAATTTTAAATAGATAACAATGAAAAAAACAGCACAATTATTCGCAATCGGGTTGATGGCATTTGCCCTGACCACTACCTACGCATGTGGGTCTAAAACAGAAAGAAAAACTACAGAACCTCTTGTGGCACAGGCTACCGTACACAAAGATAAAGTCGAAAATAATGTGGTGAAGATCGCACTGTTGCTCGACACCAGTAACAGTATGGACGGCCTCATCAACCAAGCAAAAGCACAGTTATGGGATATCGTCAACAAATTCACCTATGCCAAATGTGGCAACGATACACGACCCACATTACAGATCGCCCTATACCAATACGGCAATGACAACCTTTCTTCTCGAGAAGGCTATATTCAGCAAGTACTGGGGTTTAGCAGTGATCTTGACGAAATTTCAGAAAAATTGTTCTCATTGACGACCAACGGGGGCGAGGAGTTTTGTGGTGAAGTCATACAAACCTCTTTGAAACAACTCGATTGGGGCAAAAACCCCGATAATCTTAAAATGATCTTTATTGCGGGCAACGAGCCCTTTACCCAAGGAAAATTGAGCTACCGTGATGCCGTTACCAATGCCAAAGAAAAAGATGTCATCGTAAATACCATCTTTTGCGGTGACTATGAACAAGGCATCAATACAGAATGGAAAAAAGGGGCAATACTCACTGGTGGCGAATATATCGCCATTGACCACAACCGACAAGTGGTTCATGTAAAAACACCCTATGACAAAATTATCATAGAACTCAACTCAAAATTGAACAAAACGTATATCAGTTATGGTTCAATGGGGGCCTCAAAAATGGCCTTGCAAAGAGCGCAAGATGACAATGCTTATGAACTTGAAGAAAACGTGGCCGTAAAACGTGCCGTGAGCAAGAGTTCGCACTTGTACAAAAACTCTTCTTGGGATTTGGTCGATGCCGTGGAGAATGAAGAGATTGTATTGGGAGAAATCAAAGAAGATGAGCTTCCTGCTGAATTAACGGGCAAGTCAACAGAAGAAATGAACACTTATATCAAAGAAAAGAAAACAGCCCGAAAGAAGATACAGAAAGAAATTCAAGCGCTGAACACCAAACGAGAGGCATATATCGCAGAGAATCAAAAAGAAGATTCAACAGGTGAATTGGAAAACGCTATGCTAAGAGCCATTAAGAAACAAGCCGAAAAGAAAAATTATACTTGGGATTAATACCCTAATTGTCACCCTGAGCACAGTCGAAGGAATACATGCTACAAACTTTACTATGGGGTTTTAGTAAAATTAAAATAATTAACAATGAGTGAGCTTTAGTTAGTTGGTGTTTTTGAAATGAGCCTGTTCTACTAAGAAGAATGGGCTCGTTTTATTACTGTGCAGCGGGGCAATAGCAATCATACCTTCTTTCAGTCTGTCCGAAATCGTAGCCCAGTGTGATTTGATGAAAACCGCCATTATCAAAGCGTATATCGCCGGTTTGGTACGAATAGTTATAAGACACCATAACGTTCTTAAAATTAACGCCGACGATAGGTGTAATCAATTGCAGTCGCTGTTCACCAAAATTGCCATCAGTCTGAAATTGTGCGCCAGCAAAACTTCTTCTGTATGATAGGCCGCCCCATATTCTTCCAAAATCAACGTCTTTATACACCTTGGCATTGATATCCATTGTTTTTTCGCGGGTAAATTCGGTCATTTGAAAAAGTATTGAAGGTTCAATTTGCCATTCACTTTTTCCAAACACATACCCTACGGAGAATAAATAACGTCTTAAATTATCAAATTCAATTGCCGAATAAAGATCCCTTCCGCTACCTAGAACGTTCAAGGCCGCAACATGGGTATAAAATTCCATAAGGCTATAAGACAAGCCCATATCAATGTTAAAGTAACTCACACTATTGTTTGTTCCCGTAATAAAAGGATCTGGCTGCACAGATCGAAATTCAGATTCGTCTAAATTACTTTGCAACAGGCCACCACTAAGTCCGAACGAGAGTTGGTTCAGATAACGGGCATCGCCTCCCATTTTTAAATGATGTGCATAGGTCAATTTTACCCCTGTTTGCGAATGATAGCCATTGGCATCGTTAAAGACTATTGCGCCCACGCCACTGTTGCTGTCCCCCAATCTAAAATGGGCATTTAGGGTCTGTAAACTCGGTGCTTCATCAACGTTAAACCATTGTTTTCTGATCGTAGCCCGTATTTTTCCACCTTCACCAATACCCGCCATTGACGGATACACCAAATAATAGTTATCTGCCAAATAATCAAAATAAACGGGTATACCCTCTTGGGCAAATGATTGTAGCCCAAAAGCGAAAATAGAAAAGAAAACTAAGAATCGATTTTTCATATAGAACCCAAGAAGTAGGAGGTTAAGAACACTAAATATATAATAAAACGAAGGAAACCCAATATTATTATATACCGTTTAACTTAGAATTACTTTGTATTTTTACACAAAACATAAACGATGAAAGAGTATTCGATAACAGTAGTGGAAACCAACAACCCGACCATATTGAAATTTGAGACCAACCATCGTATTACTGAGGGTACAAATTACGAGTTCAAGAATATTGATGAGGCCAAAAACTCGCCCTTGGCCCAACAATTATTTTACCTTCCGTTTATAAAAACCGTTTATATATCGGGCAATTTCATTGGCCTAGAGCGTTTTGATATTGTAGAATGGTCCGATGTAAAAGATGAGGTTGCGCAACAACTAGTTGAATACCTCAATACCGAGCAAGCGGTGGTTATCGAAGATGAAAACCCAAAGAAAGTCGCGGTTACGGTATATGCCGAAGTTACGCCCAACCCATCAACAATGAAATTTGTAGCGAATAAGCGCCTAGTGCCTACCACCTATGAATTCAAAAGTATTGATGAGGCCAAAGATTCAGCGCTGGCAAAAGAACTTTTCCATTTCCCTTTTGTAAAACAGGTCTTCTTAGATGAAAATTATGTCTCGGTCACAAAGTTCGATGTTGCCCATTGGGAGGATATTACAATGGAATTAAGAGAACATATACGTGATTTCTTAGCCGATGGCAAAGAAGTTATATCGGCCAATAGTATTCCGCAAGACCCGCCTGCCGGACGGGCAGGCAAAACAGAAGCAACAAAAAACACTCAACCAACAGAAGATTTTGATGATACCTCGCAGCAAATCATTGATATACTAGAAGAATATGTAAAACCCGCCGTAGCAAGTGATGGTGGTAATATCATGTTTAAATCGTTTGAAAAGGAAACCAAAACAGTAAATGTGATTTTACAGGGTGCATGTAGCGGATGCCCATCTTCAACTTTTACCCTGAAAAACGGAATAGAGACCATGTTGAAAAACATGATGGGCGATAAAATCAATGAAGTAGTGGCCATTAATGGGTAGGTACTTAAAAAAAGTCTTTCCTTGGGCTTGAATTTTCAAAATCCTATTTTATTCGTTACCTTGAACAAAATCTAAAAAACACTAGTTATGGCAGTTTTAAAAGTAATAGAAGTATTGGCAAATTCTAGCAAGAGTTGGGAAGAGGCCACCAAAAAAGCAGTTGCGCACGCATCTAAAAGCGTAAAAAATATACGCTCAGTTTATGTTCAGGATCAAAGCGCAAGTGTAGACGATGGTGAAATAACCGATTTTCGCGTAAACGTTAAGATTACCTTTGAGGTCAAATAACAAAACTCAAATGTCTATTTTAAAAAGGCTGTCTGAAAAGATGGCCTTTTTTAATATGAAATCATTTCGATGGTAGAAAAGAATATTGAAATTTTTCAGATTAACCTTAACTTTGGGTATGCTCAAAAAAATCCACATTTTAACAGTACTGCTTTTTTGGCTGAACGGATGTGCCCAAAACCCAGAAAAGATGCCTCATAAATTCACTAATGACCTCATTAATGAGACAAGCCCCTATCTTTTACAACACGCCCATAACCCGGTAAATTGGGCAGCATGGAAACCCGAAGTGCTTGAAAGAGCGAAAAAAGAAAACAAACTCTTGCTCATAAGCATTGGCTATGCAGCCTGTCATTGGTGCCATGTGATGGAACATGAGTGTTTTGAAGATGAAGAAGTGGCAAAGGTCATGAACAGTAATTTCATCAATATAAAAATCGACCGCGAAGAACGGCCCGATATCGACCATATTTATATGGATGCCCTTCAAATGATGGCCGGTAGCGGTGGTTGGCCATTGAATATTATCGCTTTGCCCGATGGGCGACCTTTTTGGGGAGCTACGTATGTCAAAAAAGAGAATTGGATCAATACGCTAGAACAGCTATCTGATCTATACCAAAAAGACCCCTCTAAAATTTTAACCTATGCCGAAAAACTCGCCGAGGGCATAAAAGCAACTAATCTCATAGAAAACAAAACAGACCAAGACCTCTTCACCTTAAAGCAGCTTGATGTTTCCGTTAAAGACTGGTCTACCTATTTCGACAACCAAATGGGCGGATACAAACGCGCACCCAAATTCATGATGCCGGTCAACCTGAATTTTCTACTTCATTATGGCACCACTCAAAAAGATGGCCATATCTTAAAATACGTAAATACTACCCTGACAAAAATGGCTTGGGGCGGTCTTTTCGACCATGTTGGAGGCGGATTTTCACGATATTCTGTAGATGCCAAATGGCATGTTCCCCATTTTGAGAAAATGCTGTACGACAACGGTCAATTGATAAGTCTGTATGCGAAAGCCTATGCGACGACCAAAAACGAACTCTATAAAAACACCGTTGAGCGAACCATCGATTTTGTACAACAAGAACTAACTGACAAGAGTAACGGCTTCTACTCTTCATTAGATGCCGATAGCCTCACTGAAACCGGAGAGCTTGAAGAAGGCGCCTATTACGTATGGCAAGAAGAAGAACTAAAATCACTGTTAGGTAGCAATTTCAAAATTTTCAAAGACTATTTCAATATTAACAACTACGGCCATTGGGAACATGACAATTATGTGCTGATACGGGATGCAACGAGTGAAAAAATCGCCAAAAAGCACAGTATCGAACAAGACAGGTTAATAGAGGTCATTCAAGATTGTCAAGATATTCTCAAGAAAGAACGAAATAAAAGAAACAAACCCCGCCTTGATGATAAAATACTCACCTCGTGGAACGGACTCATGCTAAAAGGTTTGGTCGATGCATATAGATATCTCGATAACGAGAAATATTTGACCCTTGCCCTAAAAAATGCCAATTTCATTCACAACAATTTGATGAAACCCGAAGGCGGACTTTTTCACAACCACAAAAACGGAAAAAGCAACATCAATGGGTATTTAGAAGATTACGCAGCCGTGATAGATGCTTTTATAGGCTTGTACGAAGTAACTTATGATGAAAAATGGCTGTCACGGTCAAAGGCACTGGCCCTTTACTGTCAAGAATTTTTTTTTGACACCAATAGCCAACTGTTCTTCTTCACGTCAAAACAAGATGATTTTATCATACGAAGAACCATAGAGACCTCTGATAATGTGGTTCCTGCCTCAAACTCTATTATGGCGATAAACTTGTTTAAACTCTCTAAGCTTTTCCCTGAGGAAAAATTTGGTGATATAGCTTTGCAAATGCTGAAAAACGTACAAGGCCAATTTGATAAAAACGCACAAAGCCATGCCAATTGGTTGCAACTGAATTTGTTCTTGAACAAGCCTTTTTATGAAATAGCCGCGACAGGTGAAAAATATCAAAAAAAGGCCAAAGAGCTGCAAGGCCAATATTTGCCCAATACGATTATAGCCGCGGCCGAAAAGAAAAGTACGGTCTCTATTCTCCAAAACCGATTTGTAGCCGACAAGACCTTGATATACGTTTGCTTGCACGGTTTATGTAAATTACCAGTAACAGAAGCTGAAGAAGCTTTGAAGTTATTGAACGAACAAGCTGAATAACTAAGGTTTGGGCTTTGCTGTGGTTATTTTCTTTTGCTGTAGAATAAAATCCTTCAGATAGTACGGCTCAAAATAAGCCACATCTTCAAAGTCGCCAGCCTTATGTTTTACATATGAAAGCTGAGACATTTCTTTAGCCGAGGGTACTGATTTCATATCAAACTCTATAGCAGGGTTTGACAACACTTCTTTGCACTTTTCGGCTCCACTTCCCATCAACAATACTTTTCCTTTTTTTAAATAGGAGGCAAAAGAGCTCTCATCAATGATCTGGGCTTTGGTTTCTCGAACTTCATTTAGGTCAGCACCAAAAATTTTGGAGTATACTTCCATACGCCTAGCATCCAAAAGGGGAATTATAAAATCTACTTTGGCACTTCTTGCCTGATATGCCATACTGTCTAATGTAGGAATAGAAATCAGGGGAATATCCAACGAAAAACATAAGCCCTTTGCTGCCGACACTCCAATTCTTAGTCCTGTATAGGAACCCGGCCCTTTGCTTACCGCAATTGCATCTAAATCATTAAGTGACAATGAAGCATGCTCCATAACTTCTTGAATAAAAATATGCAGTTGCTCTGAATGGGAATAGTTGGGCGTATCCTGTTCTTTGATAGCCATGGTACTGCCATTTTCCGCCAAGCTGACCGAGCAGTTGGTGGTTGCCGTTTCTAGGTTGAGAATAATTGCCATAAGTGGGGGCAAATATAGGCCTAATAAGGATACCTACAAGGGCAATTTGACACCTACAGGGTCGGTAAGACTTGCAGGATATTTGTACCACTAGTTAAAAAAATTAAGCTATATTCTATGGTATAACTGGTACAATTGATGTGTTTGTGAAAAAATAAGAACCATGGTGCCAAAATCATTTACAGAATACTTTACCAGCCTAGATGAAATTGGGCGTATGGCAGTAGTTACCGAGCTAACACAGATGCTAAACCCAGACAATGCAACTAAAGTATTAGCAGATATAAAACCCGAAGAACACATGGTGTGTCGTCCATCCTGTTCAAGTTGTAGCATAAGCGGTAATGGAAAATTTAAAGGAGCTCAACGTTATGTATGTAGTGTCAGGTCGGAAAAGGGCTATTTCAAATTTAGATTGTTTTAATTCTCTCAAATTTGCATTCGTATTTCTATCTATTTTCGCTATTTTGTTTTAGAATAATTCAATGCCTATGAAAACGGTTTCACATTTGCTGATATTTTGTTTTTTGAATGCACGTTCCCAAGGTTTCTTCTGTTTTTAAATTTTTTAAGCTACTTTTTTAAGTAGTTTCTTTTTAGTCGAATTCTCCCCTAATTTGTGAATATTA
>UOEL01000102.1_pt1 | contig 29853 bp, 21 predicted proteins | sample 1989351 | NCBI WGS metagenome assembly UOEL01 (sample SAMEA4712195, study PRJEB27164) | hydrothermal vent metagenome | biome: marine basaltic hydrothermal vent biome; feature: marine hydrothermal vent; material: mineral | place: Pacific Ocean | collected 2011-06-14/2011-07-23 | depth 1719 m
TCAAAATGTATATTGTATTGATTATCAGTATAATATACAAAATATAATACTTAAAAACCACCTTTTTAAATGATATTTCTTTAATTTAGTGGTCTTTTTTTAGATGCGTTTGCCCTGATGAGCCCCTCTATAAGTTGTCTATCGGTCAAACCTTTACGTTTCCCGAAAGATCCGAAATAGATTCATGGGGTCCAAATCGAAAACCACTTTTTTTTGATTATTTTTAGAGACTGATTAGTTACAGAAACTTTTATAAAGGCAATAATATATGAGACTTTCTCACCCTTTTCAAGATGTTGAATGCCCTTATTGATTTCCGTCCGTATCTTTGCATTAATATTTCTAAGACCTACTGGGTTTTCCTCCTACGGCAGACAAGTAAAAACCTAGTAGGTCGCCACCTATTTTAAACAATCTTTCGCTCTCTCTAGAGCCTCTGTGATACCAGCGGGGTTTTTACCTCCTGCGGTAGCAAAAAATGGTTGTCCGCCACCACCACCTTGAATGTATTTGCCCAGTTCACGAACTACCGTGCCGGCATTGAGGTTTTTTGAGGCGACCAATTCTTTTGAAATATAGCATGACAACAGAGCCTTGCCATTTTGCTCCGTTCCGAACAAAAGAAACAGATTGTCTTTATTGCTTCCCATTTCAAAGCAGAGGTCTTTTATGTTTGCAGCATCTAGATCAACCTTTTTCGCTAAAAATTGAACGCCGTTGATATCTTCCAATTCTTTCAGCAACCCTCCTTTTATATTTTTTGCCTTATCCTTTAAAAGATGCTCTAATTCTTTCTTTAATCGTATATTCTCATTCTGCAAAGACTCTACTGATTTTAAAGGTTCTTGGGCATTGTTCAATATATCTTTTATCTCGAAAAGGGTTCTATTGTTCTCGCGGTAAAAATTTTTGGCCGCATCTGATGTGATAGCTTCTATTCTTCTGATTCCCGCAGCAACGGCACCTTCTGACTTTATTTTAAAATGCCAGATGTCGCTTGTGTTCTTAACATGTGTTCCGCCACACAATTCGATTGATTGGCCAAAGCGGACTGTGCGTACGGCATCACCATATTTCTCTCCGAACAACGCCACAGCGCCTTCTTTCAAGGCATTTTCCATAGGTACGTTTCTGTTTTCTTGAAAAGGCAATCGTCCTTCAATACGGGCATTGACAAAATTTTCAACGGCCCGTAGCTCATCTGCGGTCAATTTAGAAAAGTGTGAAAAATCAAATCGCAGGTATTTTGAGTGTACCGCAGAACCTTTTTGCTCTACGTGCTTGCCTAAGATTTCTCTGAGGGCCTGGTGCAACAAATGTGTTGCCGTATGGTTCGCTTCCGTTCGGTGGCGCTGTTTCTTATCAACTACTGCCGTTAAGGTTTCGTTTAATCGCTTGGGTAGGTTTTTTGCAAAATGAACGATTTCGTTGTTCTCTTTTTTGGTATCCAGAATATAAACGACATCCCCGTTAGGGGCCTCCAAATAACCTTTGTCTCCCACTTGTCCGCCGCCTTCGGCATAGAACGGGGTGAGATTGAATACCATCTGATACTGTTCACCATCTTTCTTTGAAGTGATTTTTCGATATTTTACCAAATTCACATTGGCTTTTAAAATATCATAGCCAACAAATTCTTGCGCTACATCATCGGTTAATAGCGTCCAGTCTTCTTTTGACGTTGCAGAGGCCAATTTTGAACGGGCTTTCTGTTTTTGCATAGCCGTTTCAAAGCCTTTCTTATCTAAAGAATACCCTTTTTCGCTCAAGATCAATGACGTAAGGTCAATAGGAAACCCGTAGGTATCATAAAGTTCAAAAGCCTTTCTGCCATCTACCTTTTTGTCTTTTGTATTCAAAATGATGGTATCTAAAAGCGCCAAGCCCTGCTCTAAGGTTTTCAAGAACGAGTGTTCTTCTTCTTTGACCACGTTTTCGATCAATTGGTGCTGTACCTTCAACTCGGTAAAGGTCTTACCCATGGTATAGGTCAACACCTTGACCAATCGGTACATAAAGGGCTCTTTTATATTTAAAAAAGTAAAGCCGTATCTGATGGCCCGGCGTAGGATTCTCCTTATTACGTATCCTGCTCCCGTATTACTGGGCAACTGCCCGTCGGCAATCGAAAAGGCTACGGCACGTATGTGGTCGGCAATAACACGAATAGCAATATCGGTTTCTTCTCCCGAGGCTTCGGAATTACCGTATTTTGAATTGGTTATCGTTTCGATCTCTCGAATAATAGGGGTGAAAATGTCGGTGTCGTAATTCGATTTCACACCTTGCAATACCATACAAAGTCGTTCAAAACCCATACCGGTATCTACGTGCTTTGCAGGTAGGGTTTCTAGCTTTCCGTTGGCTTTACGGTTATATTGCATAAAGACCAGATTCCATATTTCAACTACTAAAGGGTGGTCTTTGTTCACTAACGAAGCACCGGATATTTTGGCTTTTTCTTCCGTAGAACGAATATCAACATGTATTTCTGAACAAGGGCCACAGGGGCCTTGATCACCCATTTCCCAGAAATTGTCTTTCTTGTTGCCCATGATGATCTGGTCTTTGGGCACTATGGCTTCCCATAGTTTGAATGCCTCTTCGTCCATCTCCAAATTATCGGCATCATCACTGCCCTCAAAAACAGATACGTAAAGACTTTTCTTATCGATTTTCATGACATCGGTCAAAAATTCCCATGCCCATTGTATGGCCTCTTTTTTAAAATATCCGCCTTCGGAAAGAGCGGGATTTCCAAAACTCCAATTGCCCAGCATTTCGAACATAGTATGGTGGTAGGTATCTTTTCCCACTTCTTCAAGATCATTGTGCTTTCCGCTTACCCTAAGACATTTTTGGGTATCCGCAACCCTTGGTTTTTCAGAAGTGGTATTGCCTAAAAAAAATTCTTTGAACTGGTTCATGCCCGCATTGGTGAACATCAAAGTAGGATCATTTTTGATGACCATAGGGGCCGAGGGTACTATTTTGTGGCCTTTTTCCTTAAAAAAGTTTAGAAATTCAGCTCTTATTTCCTTAGAAGTCATATAAAATGGTAAGTTTTATAAATTTTAACGGTATATACAAAACAATTTTTATATTTGTTTGTTCTGATAAAGTGACACAAAAATAGGATAAAATACATTCATGTCTAAGGTAAAGTACTATTACGATCCTGATACGCTCTCTTATCGAAAGATAGAGCTAAAGAAATCTCGGCGCTACCGCAATATCGCATTGTTCTTTATGGGTTCGTGCCTGTTTGGGCTTTTATTACTTGTATTGTTGCTCAATACCAGTCTTATCAATACCCCAATAGAGCTTTCGTTGTCTAGGGAAGTAAAAAACTACGAACTTCAATTTGAACTGTTGGATAGAAAAATGCAACAGATTGAAGAGGTATTGGCCAATATCGAAGATCGCGATAACAATATCTATCGGCTCTATTTTGAGGCGAACCCCATACCGCAAGAGCAGCGTCGTGCCGGTTTTGGTGGAATATATCGCTATCGGTCTTTAGAAGGCTTCAATAATTCGGATATGGTGATCGCAGTCACAAAACGTTTGGATATCATCAAAAAGCAAATGGCCATACAATCGAAATCTTTGGACGAAATCACGGCATTGGCAAAAGAAAAGGAAAAATTATTGCTTGCGATACCCGCAATACAACCAATAAACAATTCAGACCTAACACGAATGGCCTCTGGTTTTGGGTGGCGTTCCGATCCTTTTACCAAGGCTCGAAAAATGCACCGCGGTATGGACTTCTCAGCGGCCAAAGGCACCCCCATTTATGCGTCAGGTGACGGAAAAGTCACTAGGGCCGATAACAATTCTTCGGGCTATGGCAAGCATATTCGCATAGATCACGGCTACGGGTATATGAGCCTCTACGCACATATGAGCAAATACAACGTCAAGAGAGGGCAAAAGGTAAAACGAGGTGATTTGATAGGCTTTGTAGGTAATACGGGCCGTTCAGAAGGCCCCCATCTACACTACGAGGTGTGGAAAGACAACGAGCGCATCAACCCCATCAATTTTTATTACGGTAGTTTATCAGAAAAAGAATTTGCGAATATGTTGAAATACGCCGCTCAAGAAAATCAATCTTTGGATTAATGTATATAGAACTCCCTGAAAAACGATATTATGGCATTGGCGAAGTTGCCAAGGCCTTTGATGTAAATACCTCATTGATTCGTTTTTGGGAAAAAGAATTCGATGCTCTAAAACCGAAAAAAAATGCGAAGGGCAATCGAAAATTCACTCCCCAAGACATCAAAAACCTTCAGCTGATCTATCATTTGGTCAAAGAACGTGGGTTTACCTTGGAAGGTGCTAAAATACACCTCAAAGAAAACAGAAAGAAAACCCTTGATAATTTTGAGATCATTGAAAAGTTAGAGTGGGTAAAAGCAGAGCTCAATAAAATTAAAGAACAACTATAAATTAAATTCGGCAATTGCCGAATTGACAAAACATAACCATTAAAACTTGAGAAAATGAAAAAAGGATTAATCGTATTGATCGTACTCGGCGCTATCGGCTTTGGTATTTACCAATGGGCCGTTGGTTTTAACAACACCGCAGTTGAATTTGAGGCAGATGCCAAAACGGCTTGGTCAAATGTAGAAAGCTCGTACCAACGAAGAAACGACCTTATAGGTAATTTAGTGAAAACCGTACAGGGGGCGGCCGATTTTGAACGGGGTACTTTGACCGATGTAATCGAGGCAAGGGCCAAGGCCACGTCAACGACCATCGATGCCGGTAACCTTACCCCTGAGAAAATGGCGGCTTTTCAACAGGCCCAAAGTGGGTTGACAGGGGCATTGAGCAAACTAATGGTCGTTGTGGAAAGATATCCTGAACTGAAAGCAAATCAGAACTTTTTAGAACTACAGGCTCAATTAGAAGGTACTGAAAACCGTATAAATGTCGCTCGCGATCGCTTTAACGAAAAGGTCAATATTTACGATATTCATACGACCAAGTTTCCGGGTAAGTTTTTGGCCAGTATGTTCGGTTTTGAAGAAATGGCACGTTACAAGGCAGATGCCGGATCTGAAAATGCACCTGATGTCAATTTTGATTTTAAATAATCGAAACCATGTCAAGAGTCGAAAAGTTTTTGACCCAAGATGAGGAGCAAGAAATCGTTCAGGCGATTCTAAAAGCCGAAAAGAACACTTCAGGAGAGATTAGGGTTCATATCGAAGCACATACCAAATCAGATCATTTTGAGAGGGCGAAAGAGGTATTTCATTTGTTGAAAATGGACAATACCAAAGAAGAGAACGGCGTATTGATATACGTTGCCGTAAATGACCGAGCATTTGTTATTTATGGTGATCGGGGTATCGACAAAGTGGTTTCCGATGATTTTTGGAAGAGTACCAAAGATGCCATTCAAGACCAATTCAAAAAAGAAAACTACAAACAAGGTATCATTGATGGGGTGATATTTGCGGGCAAAGAACTCGAAGCCCATTTTCCTTGGCATCACGGTGACATAAATGAACTTAGCGATGAGGTATCTAAGAGTTAGTCTTTTTATCGGTTTTTTTTTTATATGCGGATTTTCATTCGCCCAGTTTCAGATACCCGATAAACCAAAAGAGCAGACCAGCGTTTATGATTATATCAACCTTCTATCTGAGAACCAAGAGAAGACATTAGAGCAAAAATTAATTCGCTATTCAGACAGCACATCCACCCAGATAGTTATTGCAATTATAAGCTCGACCCAAGGAGAGAACATTACCTTTTTGGGTGCACAATGGGGTGAAAAATGGGGTATTGGGCAGGCCGAGAAAGACAATGGTATTTTGATTCTTCTAGCTAAAGATGATCGTAAAATAGCCATTAATACAGGGTACGGTGTCGAAGGTTCGTTGACCGATGCCCTCTCAAGAAGAATCATAGAAAATGGTATTCTTCCGCATTTTAAGGAAGGTGATTATAATGGGGGCCTGAATAGGGGAGCAGATCTTATTTTTGAGGTATTGAATGGCGAATTTCAAGAAGAACGTACCTTTGAGAATAGCGAGAGTTTTCCTTTGAGTGCTTTTCTTCCTTTTATAATCTTCTTTGTAATTCTAATTATTCTATCAAATCGCAACCGAAGAAACGGTGATGGTAAAAATGGAGGCCGTAAATCGGGACTCGATCTATGGGACATCATTATACTCAGTAATATGGGGAGAAGTAGTGGATCTGGTGGAGGCTTTGGTAGCGGTGGCGGTTTTTCTGGTGGAGGCTTTGGTGGTGGTTTCGGCGGTGGCGGTTTCGGCGGCGGTGGCGCTTCTGGGGGGTGGTAGTATTCAAAGCTGCACTGTCAAGATCGGAACAGCTAAATTCAAGAACGTAACCTAACAAATCATATAAAATGCCTTCATTGGAGCACAACCTGCCCGTGCGTTCAGGCGGGAGTTATTCGCTTTACGCATTTTTTACGCAAGGCGTAAAGCGATAGGAACGTTGGTCAAACTTTTCTGCCCGACTTCGCCATTCCCGCTCCCCTTTGTCATTCCGAACCTGCCTGCCTGCTGGCCAGACGAAGTGAGGAATCCCTTGGGAGTGTCGATGTCACCTTTCACTTGTATTGAACTGCAAAGTAGGTTCTTTCTTGCCAATACTTCGGTTACGCTCAGTACAAGTGCCGGCATCGGCCGTCAACCCCAAAACAGGATCTGGACAAGCATTCCTGCCTATGTCGGCAGGCAAGCGCTGGGATTCCCCCGTGTCTCGGAATGACAGGGAAGGGGGGTGAACTGCAAACAGGTAAGCTAGCGGGCAGGAACAACCTATAATCCCGAAATTTCGGGACTAATCATACATTTTTCAAAACAGTCTCTTACATATTCCTTCTATACTGGCCACCTACCTCGAACAGCGCATTGGTAATCTGCCCCAGGGAACAAATTTTGGTGACCTCCATCAGCTTTTCGAATATATTCTGGTTTTTTATAGCGACCTTTTGAAGTTCTGACAGCAATTTTTCAGCTGCCCTACCATTTCGTTGCTGCAAATTCTCTAAAGTTCGGATCTGTAACTGCTTTTCTTCTTCAGTTGCCCGTATAACCTCTGCGGGAAGAACAGTGGGCGACCCCTTGGAGCTTAAAAAAGTATTTACCCCGATTATGGGGTAGTCTCCAGAATGTTTTAGGGTTTCATAGTGCAGGCTTTCTTCCTGGATCTTAGACCGTTGGTACATTGTTTCCATAGCGCCCAATACCCCACCACGCTCCGTAATACGGTCAAATTCCGATAAGACCGCTTCCTCCACCAGATCTGTAAGTTCTTCTATGATAAAAGAGCCCTGTAGGGGGTTTTCGTTCTTGGCCGATCCCAGTTCTTTATTGATGATCAGCTGAATGGCCATGGCCCTGCGCACGGATTCCTCTGTTGGCGTTGTAATGGCCTCGTCATAAGCGTTGGTATGCAGTGAGTTACAGTTGTCGTATATGGCATAGAGTGCCTGCAGGGTGGTACGTATGTCATTAAAATCGATTTCTTGGGCATGTAGGCTTCGCCCTGAGGTCTGTATATGGTATTTCAGCATCTGTGCCCTGGGGCCGGCACCATATTCCTCTTTCATGGCCTTGGCCCAGATACGCCTTGCGACCCTTCCGATAACCGCATATTCGGGATCGATGCCATTGGAAAAGAAAAAAGAGAGGTTGGGGCCAAATGCATCGATGTCCATTCCCCTGCTCAGATAGTATTCCACGTAAGTGAACCCGTTGGAGAGCGTAAAAGCAAGCTGTGAAATAGGATTGGCACCTGCCTCTGCAATATGATAGCCCGAAATGGAAACGGAATAAAAATTGCGGGCCTGGTTCTCGATAAAATACTCTTGTACATCGCCCATTAGCCTAAGGGCGAACTCAGTCGAAAAAATACAGGTGTTCTGCGCTTGGTCTTCTTTAAGGATATCCGCTTGTACGGTTCCCCTGATCTGATTTAGGGTCTTGTTTTTGATAGCTGTATAGCTATCGCCAGAAAGGACCTGATCCCCGGTCACCCCCAGGAGCATTAACCCAAGCCCATCGTTTCCTTCCGGTAGCCCTCCATTGTACCGGGATCTCTCCGGACCTTTTTTCCCATAGATCTTCCCTATTTTATTTTCCACCTCTTTTTCAAGACCGTTTTCCTTGATGTACTTCTCACAATTCTGATCGATGGCGGCATTTATAAAAAAGCCCAACAACATGGGGGCAGGGCCATTGATGGTCATGCTCACCGAGGTCATGCTGTCGTTCAGGTCAAAACCCGAATATAGTTTTTTGGCATCGTCAAGGCAACAGATGGAAACCCCTGCATTGCCTATCTTCCCATAGATGTCGGGTCTTTGGTCCGGATCGTTACCGTACAGGGTAACCGAGTCAAAAGCTGTGGACAGGCGTTTGGCGGGCATATCCAAACTCACATAATGAAAACGTCTATTGGTGCGTTCTGGGCCGCCTTCCCCGGCAAACATCCGGGTGGGGTCTTCCCCTGTTCTTTTAAAAGGGTAAAGCCCTGCGGTATACGGAAACTCTCCCGGCACATTTTCCTGTAGGGCCCAGTGCAGCAGATCGCCCCAGGCTTTATATTTGGGCAGTACTACTTTAGGGATCTGAAGGTGCGATAACGACTCGGTATGTGTAGCTATGCCGATCTCCTTTCCCCTGACCTTGAATTTGTACAAGGGGTCTTTGTAGCGTTGTACTTTGGCTTTCCATTGAACAATGGTGCTCCAATGGTGGGGATCCAGGTTCATTTTTACCTTGTCGAATTCTTTAAAGAGCAGTTTGAGAAAATCCCTGTCCGCCCCATTTTGGGAAGAGCGAACGATTTCATCTTCCTTCAGGCCATTTGAATTTAGATAGGCGCCGTCTTCAAGATCTTTTGCAACAACAGGGGCAATACGGCAAACCGACAGGATCGTTTGGTAAATACCATATAACCTTTGGGCCACTTGGGCCTGATCAGTTGCTTTGGTGCCATACCCCCTGTTACTTTCGGCCACTTCTGATAAATACCGTGTTCTGGCCGGCGGGATTACGTACATTTTTTCGGACACTTCGTGAATCGCCCCAAAATTCGATTTCAGATCGGTATTGGTCTTTTCCGCCAATTTTTCCATCACCGCCATATGCAGACGGTTCATTCCCGGGTCGTTGAACTGCGAGGCAATGGTACCGAAAATCGGAAGGTCTTCGGTATCCGTACTCCAAAGGCCGTGATTGCGCATATATTGTTTTTTTACATCGCGCAAGGCATCCACCGCCCCTCTTTTATCGAATTTGTTGATGGCTACCAGATCGGCAAAATCAAGCATATCGATTTTTTCCAACTGGGTCGCGGCCCCAAATTCCGGTGTCATGACATACAGGCAAACATCACTGTGTTCCACTATTTCGGTATCTGATTGCCCAATACCGGAAGTCTCTAGGATTATCAGGTCGAATTCCGCTGCTTTTAGAATATTTACGGCTTCATTTACGTGTTTCGACAAGGCCAGGTTGGATTGCCTGGTGGCCAGTGAACGCATATAGACCCGTTCATTGTCAATGGCGTTCATACGAATACGGTCGCCCAGCAAGGCGCCCCCCGTTTTTCGTTTGGAAGGATCTACCGATACCAGGCCAATGGTCTTGTCGGGAAAATCAGCTAAGAACCGGCGTACCAGTTCATCTACCAGACTAGACTTACCGGCACCGCCCGTACCCGTAATACCCAAGACAGGGCTCGGTATCTTCGTTTTTTTTACCGATGCAAATGCGCTTCGAATTCTTGGTACCTGTTTTCTGCAAGACTGATCAACCTCGCAATGGAATTTATATCTTTGTCCTCAAGGCTCTGTGCTATCTTTTTGTCCTTTGGAAGGCTTAGAGGGGGAACAGGGAAATCACTTTGTTCTATCAGATCGTTTATCATGCCCTGAAGTCCCATTTTCCTGCCGTCATCAGGGGAGTAGATTCGAGTGATACCGTAATCCATCAACGCCTGTATCTCTTTGGGGAGGATTACCCCGCCCCCTCCACCGAATATTTTAATATGCCCTGCTCCCCTTTCCTGCAACAGATCGTACATATATCTAAAATACTCGTTGTGACCGCCCTGATAGGAAGTTATGGCAATGGCATTTACATCTTCTTGAATTGCACAGTCCACCACCTCCGCCACACTTCTATCATGCCCCAAGTGAATCACCTCTACCCCTGTTGCCTGAATAATGCGGCGCATAATATTGATGGCGGCATCATGCCCGTCAAAGAGGGATGTTGCTGTTACGATTCTTATTTTATTTTTTGGCGAATACGGTTTTGTTTGTTCCATTGATGACAAATAAACTATTTTGAACGCTGCAATTTACGGAATTCGAACGCAAAAAATCAGTGCAACGATCAGTATGATTTAATAATAGTTTAGGAGTTTGAACCATGCCTACGGCAGCTACGGTGTACCCACAAATATAATAAAAGACTAATGACAAAAATTCGGGTTATATAAATGATTGAAATACAGTGACCTAAAATTATATCATTTCAAAAAAACATAAAAATAAATTGAAATTGACCTAAATTTAGATGCTCATAATCAGTCACTTACAGAGATGTGGGTACACCGTAGCTACGGCAGGCAGGGTTTAGGGGCTCGGTCCTTGTTTAAATACTCCGTTAAGTTTATGGATAATCAATTGATTATCCATAAACTTAACGGAGTATTGATATAGAAAGGTTGAAAAATAAAGTATTCATAGCAGATGGCGCTACTTGGATATGGAATTGGATAGAAGACACTTATCCAGATAGTATCCAAATAGTAGATTATTTTCACGCAAAACAACATTTGTGTGAATTTGCCAATGAATATTTTAAAGAAAAAGAAAATGCGAAAAAATGGATAGATATACAAGGAGATGTATTGAAAACAAAAGGAGTAAGTCCTGTTAGTAAAAAAATCCTCGGGGCAAGCCCACGAGGCATTTAATGGAAGATAGTTTTTGATTTGATGAAAACCATCCGTTTTCAAACTTTCCTCTAAAAATCGAGGCAAGCCTCGGGGAATTAAACCCAAAGAGATTAAATGATAATGAACTCGTTTTGGTTCAGAATCACATAGTTTCTTTAGTCTATGGCCGAACGAAAGAATCACTCAGTCAGGGTTTCACTCAAAGTGAAACCCTGACTATACACCTATTGGCTTCGGCACTATAGAGAGATTCCTCACTTCGCCTGGCCAGCAGGCAGGCAGGTTCGGAATGGCAAAGGGGGGGAACACTTCGGCCGAATAGTCACAAGCGATGAATATTGGAATGCAGTTCTCAAAATCACCTTTTTTGTCATGTACTAAAGAAAAACATATAAAACGGCATACGACAATATATACTCCTGCCAAATGGAAATCCGAAATCTCTACCTGCCCGTCCGGCAGGCGGGCTTGGTCTTTTTCCCATACCTTCGTTAAAATTTTTCGCCGTAGCTAAGGCTATGCCGATAAATTTTGCCTTGGTATGAGAAAAAATCCCTGCCTTGATTCTCCCGAATTTCCATTTGGCAGAAGTATGAAACCAGCTTAATTGTGTTTTCTTTCGTACTGTCTAGGGGTATATCCAGTATGATTTTTGAATTGCTTACAAAAATAGCTGCTATCCGAATAGCCTAGATCACGCGCAATTTGACCAATGGATCTATCAGACGAAGCTTGAATGATTATTTTTGCTTTTTGCATTTTTTCGTTGATAATATATTCGTTTGGGCTAATGCCAAAAGAGTTTTTAAATAAGGTGAAAAAGTTAGATTTGCTCATATTCGCTTCCTTAGACAGATCTTGAACAGAAATAGGGTTACCGATATTCCTCTTTATATAATTGGCGATATGTGTCATTCTATTTTCATTTTTCTGAAAATTATTTAAAAATGCTTTTCGCGCTTTTGATTGTAGTATTCTAATGATCAGCTCTTTGGTTGTCATATTGATAAAAAAATCGCGATGTTCGTTTTTTTCTTGAAAAAGATACAAAAGATAATTCACGGTCTGTAAAATTGCCTCATCACGTAGTAGCAGATCTGCCGAAAAATCAATTTTACCATCATCTGATTTTGTGTCCCATGTATCGGTCTTTTTATAATAATCGTAAACCGCCTCTTCGACCAAAGAAGCATCAGGAATAAACGCCAAACATTGCGTAGGGTTTTCAATCGAAGCAGACGGAAAATCGATTTTCAATTTTCTTTCCGCAGGAATAATCAGACTTTCGCCCGGAGCATATTCAAACTTTCCCAAACCGTCCATTTCTACCGTTTTTTCCCCTTGTAGCATCACCGCGATAACGGGTAGGTTAAATTGCATCAACACATCTTTTGCCCTTGTGATCGTTTCGTAAAAGTGCAGCTCGATATTTTTTGATGAAAGCAGTGCTTTTCGTTCGATCAAAACCCCTTTTTGGGAATTTTCGATCTGATACCTAAATGAATTCAGTAGGTTGGACGATTTTACAATTCTATTGGACATATTTCATACTTTTTAACCTGCCTGTCTGATATATTTGTGTTTCAGGTAGTTACTCTAATATTTGCACACTATGAACTGGTTCAAAACAAAACTACATTTTTTTAACCAATAGCAGTTTAATTCTAAAATCACAAAATTATGGAAGCACAAAAAATCGAAATCCCAAAATTGTTCAAAGAGCAATATGGGCACTTTATCAACAACGAATGGGTTGCGCCTGCATCAGGTGAATATTTTGACAATAACTGCCCGATAGACAACAGTCTTATCTTTAAAACAGCACGGGGCAACCAAGAAGATGTCGAAAAAGCCATAACCGCTGCCGCAAATGCTTTTCCTGCGTGGAGCAAAACCCCCGCTCCGGCCCGAAGTGCGGTATTGCTGAAAATCGCACAGGTAATGGAAGACAATATCGAACTATTGGCAAAAGCGGAAGTAGTGGATAAAGGAAAGCCGATGCGTGAAGCCTTATTGGTAGATCTTCCCGTGGCGATAGATAATTTCAGATATTTTGCGGGTGTGATCCGTGCCGAAGAAGGCGGTACATCCATGCAAGACGAGCATACCTTACAAATAAACCAACCAGAAGCATTAGGTCCGGTCGGAGCGATTATCGCATGGAATTTCCCACTTCTTTTATTTGCTTGGAAAGTGGCTCCCGCCATTGCTGCAGGTTGTACCATTGTTGTAAAAACTGCCGAGCAGACCCCTGCAGGTGCCAATTTATTGATGGATCTGTTAAAGGAAGCCGATGCCGTTCCTCCTGGAGTTATCAATGTAGTTACAGGATTTGGGCTTGAAGCAGGAAAACCATTGGCAATGTCACCGAATATCGCAAAAATCAGTTTTACCGGCGAAACAGCAACAGGTCGATTGATATTACAATATGCTGCCGAAAATATTATTCCCGCTACAATGGAACTAGGCGGAAAATCACCAAATATCTTTATGCCTTCCATTGCCGATAAAGACGATGACTTTTTTGATAAATGTATCGAAGGAGCAGTAATGTTCGCCGTAAACCAAGGGGAAGCCTGTACCTGCCCGTCCAGACTTTTTGTACATGAGGATATTTACGATAAATTTATGGGCAGGGTCGTAGATAGAACAAAAGCGATCGTACAGGGCGATCCTTTCGAAATGACAACAATGATGGGTGCACAAGCCTCTAAAGATCAGTACGACAAAATACTGAAATATATAGAAATAGGAAAACAAGAAGGTGCTAAAGTACTTTGTGGTGGTGATGCAAATAGCGATGGTGCTTGCGATAACGGTTATTTTATACAACCTACTATTTTAGAGGGAAATAATAAAATGAAAGTATTCCAAGAAGAAATATTCGGCCCTGTTGTTTGTGTTACCAAATTTAAAACTACCGAAGAGGTCCTAGAAATGGCAAATGATAGTATTTATGGCTTAGCGGCAGCAGTTTGGACACGGGATGCACACGAAGCCTTTGCCATGCCAAGGGCAATCGAAGCTGGCCGGGTTTGGGTGAATTGTTATCACGCATATCCAACGCATGCGGCATTTGGCGGATTTAAAAAATCTGGTTTCGGAAGAGAAAACCATAAAATGGCTTTGGCCTCTTTTCAAAGGACAAAAAATATCTTTCAATCCAATGCACAACAAAAATTAGGGTTCTTCTAGGAGGGTATAAACAGTCAGGGCTTCACTCAAAGTAAAGCTCTGAGAATCACCCAGTCGGGGTTTCACTCGAAGTGAAGCCCTGACTATATAAAAAACATACAATGAACATCAAAGATTTCTTTAAACGAGCAAGAGCTTCTATTGCAAATAGCGAGTATGCCAAATTAGCAACCTATCAACTTGAAAAACCCAAGTATTTTAACTGGGTAGAAGAGATTTTTTATGAATTGAACGTAAAAGCCTATCCAAATGATCGTGCATTGATCTGGAAACATAATGATAAGGAGGAAACGTATTCTTTTCAGCAAATGTACGAACTGGCCAATCAGTTATTGAATTTTATGCGTAAGCACGGTTGTGAAAAAGGCGATCCCATTTACACGATTCTTCCGCTGATACCTGCCAATTGGATCAGTTTTTTAACCACTATTAAAGGAGGGTATATTTTAATGCCTACGGCAACAAACCTCACTACAAGGGATTTATTGTACCGCTTTAAAACATTGTTTCCCAAAATAATGATCGCAGATAGTGCAAATGCAAGTAAGATCGATGGTGCCGAAAAGCAATTTGGTCAAAAAATAAAACTTAAGATCATCGTAAATGGCAAACGTGAAGGTTGGCGATCGATCGATGGAATTTTAAAGGAAGACAAAAAGGCCATGGCAGCGGAAACAAAATCTGACGATCCCTTTTTATACTTTTTTACATCAGGAACAACAGGTTTGCCAAAAGTAGTGGTGCATACACATTTCACCTATCCGTTCGGTCATTTAACTACGTCCTCTTGGATCGGTTGCCGTCACGGAGATGTACATTATAATATATCTTCCCCTGGTTGGGCAAAATTTGCCTGGAGCAGTTTTTTCGCTCCGTGGAATACCGGTGCCACCATATTTGCCAATCAAGTGGCCTCTTTTGTAGCCAAAGAACAATTAGAAGCAATGGCTACATACAAAATCACCACTTTTTGCGGCTCACCTACCGTTCTGCGAATGTTGATTCAAGAAGATCTATCGAAGTACGACCTTGCGTTAAGAAGCAGTTGTGCTGCGGGCGAACCTTTGAACCCCGATGTGATAGAAAAATGGAAACAAGGTACGGGAATAGGTATTAGGGATGGTTACGGACAAACGGAAACAACCTGTTTGGTAGGTAATTTAAATGGTCAAAAGGTAAAACCTGGATCCATGGGCAAACCTACTTTCTTGTATGATATCGGTATTTATGACGAGCAGGGAAACCAAATGCCACCATTGGAAGAGGGTATGATCTGTATTAAAACGGATGCTACCAAATACAACGGTGTTTTTGTCAATTATTTAGATGATATAGAAAGAACGAACAGTGTATTCAAAAACGGATTGTATTATACGGGCGACAAGGCTTACAAAGACGAAGACGGTTATATTTGGTTTATAGGACGAAATGATGATGTCATAAAAGCATCTGCGTACCGTATTGGCCCTTTTGAGGTAGAAAGTATTTTAATCGAACACCAAGATGTGGTAGAATCGGCTGTTGTTGCGAGTCCACACGATGTTAGGGGTTACGCTGTAAAAGCTTATGTAATGCTAAAAGAAGGCGTTCGACCAAGTAAAAAGTTGGCGGGGGAACTGTTTGCCTTTACCGAAAAAAGTCTGGCAAAATATAAAGTTCCACGAATTATCGAATTTCCCGAATCACTGCCAAAAACCATTAGTGGTAAAATAAGGCGTGTAGAGCTAAGGGCCATTGAAGCCACAAATAAAATAAATAAGATAGAAAAAGAGCATGAGTATTTTCATCAAAAATATTAATCTATAAATTCTCCGTCAGAATGGCTCTGTTGGGCTGGAGGTCGGGTCTCAGGCGGCAGGCAGGCCTGTCGATTTCAAGCCCCCCCCTTTTTTGAAATATGGACTCCCGACAAACCTACTTCTTCCGCATAAAAACAGAGATCGGTACGCCCGTAAAGTCAAAATTCTCGCGCAATTTATTTTCTAAATAGCGTTTGTAGGGTTCTCGTACATACTGGGGCAGGTTGCAAAAGAAAGCAAACTGCGGGTATGGCGTTGGCAACTGGGTACAGAATTTGATCTTTACGAATTTGCCTTTGTACGCCGGTGGCGGATATGCCTCAATGATGGGCAGCATAATATCATTGAACTTGCTCGTAGGTATTCGGTTGCTTCGGTTCTTGTACACTTGAACCGCAGTTTCTATGGCCTTGAAAATACGCTGTTTTGTCAATACTGAAATAAAGAGAATGGGCACATCGACAAAAGGCTCAATGGCCTCTTTTATTTTTTTGGTGTATTGCTTCATCGTATTGGTCTCTTTATCTTCTACCAGATCCCATTTGTTTACCAAAATAACGATGCCTTTATTGTTTCGTTGCGCCAACCAGAAAATATTGGCCACTTGACCATCAAAACCACGGGTCGCATCTACTAATAACAAGCAAACATCGCTATGTTCGATAGCACGAACAGAACGCATGACCGAATAAAATTCTAAGTCTTCCTTTACTTTCGCCTTACGGCGAATGCCAGCGGTATCGACCAAATTGAACTCGAACCCAAAACGATTGTACTTGGTGTCGATACTATCGCGCGTGGTGCCTGCAATGTCAGTAACGATATAACGTTCCTCACCGATAAGTGCATTGATAAAAGATGATTTTCCCGCATTTGGTCTACCGACAACGGCAAACCTTGGCAATTCACTCTCCTCGGTTTTTTTTTCGGGCAGCACTTTCACGAGGGCATCGAGCAGTTCGCCCGTACCGCTACCGTTGATACTCGAAATATTGTAGTGTTCTCTCAAACCCAACGAATAAAATTCTACCGCGTCTTCGCCACGTTTGGCATTGTCTACCTTGTTGATGGCCAAGAATACGGGCTTGTTCGCTCGGCGTAATAATTCGGCGACATCTTCATCCATTCCCGTTACACCGTCTTCTACATTAACCATGAATATAATGGCATCTGCCTCGTTTATGGCGAGTTCTACCTGCTTGTCGATCTCTTTTTCAAAAATATCTTCGCTGCCCAAAACGTACCCGCCCGTATCTATCAGCGAGAATTCGACACCGTTCCAGTCGCTTTTGCCGTAATGGCGATCTCTTGTAACACCGCTTACCGCATCAACAATGGCTTCACGGCGTTGGATCAATCTATTGAAAAAAGTCGATTTTCCTACGTTCGGTCTACCTACAATGGCCACTATAGCACTCATACTTCCTGTAATTTGCTGCAAAAATACTATTTATATCCGAAGAAAAAATGCTATCTTTTGCTTTATAAAATCGAACACTATTGAAAACCCTTCCGAACGATATTGTTTTACGACCAAGATTTCAGTTGGAATTGTCAAAGGACAAAGAAGAACTTTTAGCGGTTTTTGAAAAATCGGAAAAGAAACCTTTTTTGGTCAAGAGGATGGGTGATCATGTTTTTATAAAGTTCGATCAAGAGCATATTCATTTTTGGTCTCCCCAACTTCATTTAGAAATCAACGAAATAGACGCTAAAAATCGCAAGATCTATGGCCTGTTCGGACCCAACCCTACTTTGTGGACCTTTTTTATGTTCCTCCATTTCGGAGTGGCGACCATTTTTACCGTTCTCGGGGTCTGGGCATATTCGAGCGCATCGTTGAACAAGCCTTACGGATTGCAACTTGGCCTAATGAGCTTAATGGTTGTTTTTTGGATTGCTTTTTATTTCTTTGGAAGAGCAGGTAAACATAAGGGAAAACCACAGATGCACGAGTTATACCGTTTTATGATGGAGATTTTGACCGATTGATTTTTTATGTGTTGTAGCCAAAGCGCTTCAGCTGATTTGTGTTGCTTCGCCAGTTTTTATTGACTTTTACATAAAGTTCAAGATGTACCTGTTTGCCAAAAAATCTCTCAAGATCTTTTCGTGATTCAACCCCAACTCTTTTTAAGGCACTTCCCTTATGGCCAATGATAATGCCCTTTTGTGAATCACGCTCTACCATGATCACCGATCGCATTCGAATAATATCTTCATCTTCAAAAAATTCTTGGGTATCTATCTCTACGGAATACGGAATCTCTTTTTTATAATGGATAAGGATTTTTTCGCGAATGGTTTCATTTACAAAAAAACGTTCAGGCTTATCGGTCAACTGGTCTTTGGGGTAGTAGGGCGGTGACTCTGGTAATAATTCAATAATACGCTCAAAAACGGGCTTTACATTAAAATTTCGAAGTGCCGAAATGGGATGTATCTCTACCTTTGGAAGTTGTTCTTGCCAATATTGCACCTGTTCTTCTAACACATCTTGTTCAGTTTCATCAATTTTATTGAGCAATAGCAATACCGGAATTTTCGAGTTTTTTATTTTATCTAAAAAGGCTTCGTCTTTCAGGGTCTTTTCACCTATTTCCACCATATAGAGCAATACATCTGCATCCTCAAAAGCAGATTTCACAAAATTCATCATTGAAGATTGCAGTTCGTAGGCCGGTTTTATGATTCCTGGGGTGTCAGAAAGAATGACCTGAAAATCGTCTCCGTTTACAATACCTAGAATACGGTGTCTCGTTGTTTGTGCCTTTGAAGTGATAATTGAAAGTTTTTCCCCCACAAAAGCGTTCATCAAAGTAGACTTGCCCACATTGGGGTTGCCTATGATATTTACAAAGCCTGCTTTATGCTGTGCCATTTTTCATTTTTACAAAGTAGCTTTTCATCGCACGATTTACTTGCGGGGCCAAATAAAGTACCGCGATCATATTAGGTATGACCATTAGCGCAAACGAAAGGTCGATTAAATTAACCACTAAATCAACCGAAGCTACTGCGGCAAAGGTAATGCTAAGTATATAAATGTAGTTGTAGTATTTTCCGATTTTGGCGTTGGTCAAAAAAGAAAGACATTTGGTGCCGTAATAAGAATATGTAAAAAGTGTAGATAGTGCAAAGGCCGAAACAATGATCATCAATAAGATATCGCCATAGCCGAAAAGTGATTTTTTAAACGCGATAAGGGTCATGGCAATACCGTTTGATTCTGCCTCCAAATAAGCGCCACTAAGAATAATGACCACGGCGGTCAAGGTACAGACCACAATAGTGTCGATAAAAGGCCCCAACATGGCCACCAAACCTTCTTGAATAGGTTCTTTGGTCTTTGACTGCCCGTGGTACATAGGCGCATTGCCCACACCTGATTCATTTGAGAACACCGCCCGGCGGATTCCTATGATGACCACACCCCAAAAACCACCTTTTATGGCCGTTTCAAAATTAAAAGCTTCTGCAAATATTAATTTCAGGGAAGGAAAAATTTCACCTGCGTTCATCACCATGATAAAAATAACCGACAAAAGATAGATCAAGACCATAAAAGGAACTAGGGTAGTAGCAACTTTGGCGATTTTTTGCAAACCCCCGAAAATCACGAACGAGGTGATGATAGAGAGTACAATGCCGATACCGAGCTTCCAGTTGAAATCTCCCAAAGCGGCAATGGTGGTATCAGGATCTATGACTCCCATAAGGGTCTGCGTAAACTGGTTGGTAGTAAAAGCCGGAAGAACCCCAAATAAGCCCGCCAAACAGAAAAAAACGGCCAATGGTCTTGCCTTCTTGCCCATGCCCTTGGTAATATAGTACATGGGGCCACCTTGTAGTTTTCCGTCACTATCAGTACCTCTGAACATAATCGCCAAGCTACACGAATAGAATTTGATCGCCATACCGATAATGGCGGTTACCCAGATCCAAAAGACCGTGCCGGGCCCACCTAGATAAATGGCGATGGCAACCCCCGAAATGTTGCCCAAGCCCACGGTTGCCGCAACGGCCGAAGATAAGGCCTGTAAATGGCTTACCTCCCCAGGATCATTGGGGTCATCGTACTTTCCTCTTGTGATGTCAATGGCATGCCTAAAATATCGATAGGGGAGTAATTTGGAGTAAAAAGCCAAAAACACACCTCCGCCGATAATCAAAAAAAGCATGATCCATTCGGTATAGGGCAATACCCCTGCTAAAAAATCATTGACTGCGTTCATCTAGTATTGTAAAGGCCTAAGGTATGTATTTTAAGCCTTTTTAAGAGCGATGACCTTAAAAATAATCTTGACCCAAGTTTTGATAAAACTAAAAAACGGTTGTATATTTGCCGTCCATATCGCGGGGTAGAGCAGTAGGTAGCTCGTCGGGCTCATAACCCGAAGGTCGCTGGTTCGAGTCCAGTCCCCGCTACTAGAAATCAGGCAGTTACGAACAAGGTAACTGCCTTTTTTATTTCCTGTGAAACATATGTGAAACATTTTACGGTTTTGATACGGACTCGAAAATTGTCATAGAATTAAAACTATAGGGTATTTCAACACAAGTAATCTCCAGAGGGGAGGTTCTAAATTCTTCATTTTCCTTGACTGTATTTTAAATCTTTTTCTTTTCTAAGAAAGCTCAGCTATTTAGAGCGTCGGATTCATAACCGGAGACAATAAAACATAATGGCGTGGTAGCTCAGCTGGTTAGAGCGTTGGATTCATAACCCAGAGGTCGGGGGTTCAAGTCCCCCTCTCGCTACTTTTCGATGATAAAAAACCCAAGACGAAAATCTTGGGTTTTTTTGTTAGGTACAACATTTTGAGTTTTTACTCTCTAGAATTATAAAACGTTATCGGTATTAGATAAGTGGTCTAGACTTACACCTTCAAAGGCGAACTCATCGCTTTTTTTGAAAGTCTAAATAAACGTGGGAGTAAAAAAATCCTCGGGGCAAGCCCACGAGGCATTTAATGGAAGATAGTTTTTGATTTGATGAAAACCATCCGTTTTCAAACTTTCCTCTAAAAATCGAGGCAAGCCTCGGGGAATTAAACCCAAAGAGATTAAAAAATTAGAGGGAATTTGGAAAATCATAAGTAAAGCGGCAACGAAAATGCCAGAATAATTTAGGTTTTTGATGCATGCCAGGTCATTACCTTGCTCTTCAAAATCCTACAAATTTAAAAACTCCAAACAAACGGGGCTGGGCAGTTTGATTTCATGAAGATAACCCAATGTTCCCTCCTCGGTATCTCTTTTAAAAACAACAATGTTGTTGCTTTTTTGGTTTGCGACCAGTAGAAATTCACCGCTAGGATCCATTCCGAAATTACGGGGCCAATCTCCCTTTACACTTTTGCGACCCACTAGGGTCAATTTTCCAGTAGGTTTATCTACCTTAAAAATGACAATGGTATTCTCTCCCCTATTTGAACCATACAGAAACCTATCATCTTTTGATAGGTGAATATCAGCGCAATAACTATCTCCCTCAAATTCTTTTGCCAAAGTGTTCTCGGTGGCAATCTCATTGTACGTTCCGTTTTCATTTCTAAGAAATGCCGTTATGGTAGAATTCAATTCGCTGATTACATATAAAAACTTACCTTTTTGCCCAAATGTAAAATGCCTAAGACCCCGCTTTTTCTGGCACATCCAACGAAGCTTGTTCAGCCGGAGCAAACCCTTGGTCAGAATAATCATATCGTTTTACGGCATCCAACCCCAAATCGGCTGTGAAAAGTCCGTCAGAAGTAAACTCCGCAGAATGAACATGTGATGTTTTGGCGCTATCCAATAGCTTGTGGTCAATAAATTGTGGGTTGGGCTGTAGTGTGCCATTTTCATCCACTTTATAGATAGACAAGCTCCCTCCCGAATAATTGGAGGCTGCTACGAAGCTTCCGTCTTCAGAGATACTGATATGACAAGGGTTTGCCCCACCAGTGCTACGGAATTAATTTTCTCTAATTGCCCATTGTTTATCTCAAAGGCCACAACAGCACCGCTTGAATCCTCAAAATCATCAGTCTCCTCTGCTGCATAAAGGTTTTTTTTTGTTAGAAGAAATTTTCAAGAACGAGGGGGTTTTCAAAGAAGCGGCCAATGTCTTATCAGTAAGTGCCCCAGTGCCCGAATCAAAAGTATATTTATAAATGCCTTCGCTACCATTGTCGGTATACGTGCCCACAAAAAGAGAATAGGTTTTCAAAGGTCTTGAATCTTGGTCTTGACAACTACCGAAGATAAAAAAGAAACATAGAATGGCAATGGGCTTATAATTTTTCATGCGTTAGCGTTTTCAAGATAATACCATTATCCGTAATTGTGTTCCAAAACATTTTTTGTCTAAAAATGGACATCACTCGGGCAAGGTTCCTTTTACCTGCCAATCATTGATCCATTCTGCCATTACGGCCACCCATGCGTCATTGTCATTTAAACAGGGTATATGCTTGTAATTTTCACCCCCAGCTTCTATAAATTGACGTTTGCCCTCTATGGCGATTTCTTCCAAGGTTTCTAAACAATCGGCAACGAAAGCCGGTGTAATTACCGCTAAACGTTTTTTTCCCTCCTTGGCCAAACGCACAAATTCATGATCGGTATAGGGTTTTAACCAGGGGTCGAATGCCAACCTTGACTGAAATGAAGAACTGACTTTATCTGCCGACAAGCCCAGATGGTTTTTCACGAAGTCAGTAGTGGCATAAGACTGGTGCCTATAACAAGTGAGGTGGGCAAGGTCAGTTGTACAACAAACACCCTCTAGCTTCTTGCCATGGGATCCCGTAGGATCCGCTTTTCTTATATGGCGTTCGGGCAAACCGTGGTACGAAAACAAAATATGGTCGTACTCAAAATCTTTCAGCCCTTCGGCAAGACCCTCAGAAAGCACTTTTACGAAGCCTTTGTTTTTATAGAAAGCGGGCAGGGTGGTCAATTTCATTTCAGGAAAATGTTTTTGCCGCTCTTCTTCCGCCTTTACCTCAACAGTTTCGGTAGAAGACATTGCAAAATGAGGGTATAACGGCACCAATAAAACATCATCGACTCCTTTATCACGTAATTCTTGCAGGCCGTTTTTAATGGTTATACTGCCGTAGCGCATACCCAGAGCCAAGGGAATATTGATCTGCTTCCCTACTTTTTCGGCAAACCGTTCAGAAATAACGATCAAGGGCGAACCTTCTTTCCACCATATTTTTTGGTAGGCCTCTGCCGATTTTTTTGGTCTTTTTCTTAAAATTATTCCCCGTACAATTATACTGCGCAGCCATTTGGGCACATCCATAACACGCTCATCCATCAGAAACTCATCTAAATAAGGCTTCACATCTTTTGCGGTGGGACTGTTGGGAGACCCTAAATTGACCAGTAATACTCCTTTCATTTTTAAGCAATGTTATCAGATGCAAAAATAGCGTATGCCGAGCATTTGATCTTTAAATATGCCCATTAGTTTTTTAATGGCGTCATCGCATTTATTTGAGTGTATATGAATTATCTATAAAAATCGACCAATTTGCAAAATACCGCCCAATAATACCCGTTATACCATGAACCCATAGTAAATTTTCACAGTTTATAGGGATAAAGTACGGTCAGTGCTTTCTTAAATTTGTGAAAACAAGATCGGTCGTACGATCAAATATCATAAAAAGCGTTCATGCGTTATATTATTACCGTTCTTCTTTCTTTTTGCTTTACAACTGTTTTCGCACAGGAAAAAAACAGTCTATTATGGGAGATTTCAGGTAACGGCCTTGAAAAGACCTCTTACCTATACGGTACCATGCACGTCAGTAAAAGAATCGCTTTTCGCTTAGATGACGTATTCTACAAGGCCTTGGAAAAAAGCGAGGTCATCGCCTTGGAGTCAGACCCCGGAACTTGGCTGGATAGCGATGTAGTTTCTGGCCCAATGGGCTATGGTCAAGGAAACGGTTTTATCCCTAAAGGATTCTACACCTACCCCTTTACGATCAACAACCCCAAAAAAGAGGAAATCGCTGCCTATTTATCCTTCGAAGATCGACGGGTCAACAGTATTTTGTACCGTACCAATGAATTTTCACGGAATTTTGAAGAAGAAACCTATTTGGATATGTTCATCTACCAAGCAGGGAAAAAGTTCGGCAAAAAAATAGTGGCTCTTGAAGATTTGGAAGAGTCGGCCATACTGGTCGGCAGAGCAAGCCTCAATGCCGTGAAACCAAAACCGGATGAGTGGCTACAGAAAAAAATGCAGCGGCAAGACCCCTTGACCTTATTGCAAGATGCCTATAGAGATAGAGACATCAATATGCTCGATTCAATCGACCGGGCGATGTATACTGATTATTACCGAAAAAACATGTTGGTTTTGCGCAATCAGAATATGGCGAAAAAGCTAGATTCGGTCATGAGAACCGCAAAGGTGTTCACAGGTATTGGTGCGGCCCATCTTCCTGGAAAAAAAGGAGTGATCGCCCTACTTCGCGATAAAGGCTATACGGTACGACCGTTAACTTCAAAATCGACTATTAGAGGAAGGCAGATCAAAGAAGAAATCGAAGCTTCCCTTCGAGAAAATACCTACACTACTGTCGACCCTGATGATGGCTTTTTCAGTATGATCCTTCCGAATAAATTATATCCTATTTCTGAATTCACCAATACTACGTATATATCACCTGATTTGGTGAATGGCAGCTATATGATGATCAATCGAATTTCCACTTTTTCGGTTTTGAAACAAGATGCCACCTATTCCTTAGATGATCTGGACAAGCTGTTGTTCGAGAACATTCCCGGTAAAATCATTGAGAAAAAGAGAATCCGAAGAAATGGGTTTCCAGGTCTTGATATTAAAAACCGATTAAAGAACGGAGACCATCAACGCTACCATATTTATATAACACCCTTAGAGATCCTAATATTCAAAATGGGTGGAAAAGGTGATTATGTGACACAGCACTCCGATACTATTTTTAACAGTATCACCTTTAAAAAAGACCGTAAGAAAATCACGGCCGTCGCTTCAGGCTACAATGATTTTCAAGTGAAAATGCCATCGCTCTATACGTTTACCAACCGCTTTCGAAATGGGGATAGATTGATACAGGGGTACGATTCTATTTCAAAGTCTTACTATTTTCTGAAAAAGGCCACCTTGAACGATTTCAATTTTATCGAAGAAGACACTTTTGAACTAAAACAAATACAAAAGCGTTTTTATCAAGATCTGAAATTAAAACCCGTTTATAATTCCTTTAAAGAAAACTCCTTGGCTTCAAAAGCGGTACTTGATTCTGTCACCAACACCTATTTACATTTGAAAACTATTTTCAAACGTGGGGACTATTATTTAATGGGTATTGTGACCAAAGACAATGACGAGGTACGTTCTTATTTCAATTCTTTTCAACTAAAAGCACCTGTTTACAAAGAAAAGTTCAAAAAGGTTCGCGATACTGCAATGCTATTCAGTACGGTAACCACGATCAAACCGGTAAAGTTCGTTGAGAACAGCAAGAACTACTATACCGGAGAGAAAAAACCCGAAGACTATAGTGCCTATACCAAAAAAACGATCTACCAGAACAAGAACAACGAAGCGATAACTGTAGAACTGAACAAATCGCACGATTTTTTGATGTTTTCCAACATTGATTCGGTTTGGGCCTTGCGCAAAAAAATATATGCCAACAAACGTTTCGTTGTTTTTAAAGAAAAGGACAGTATGCTCCCCAATGGAGCGTACCAATTAGAGCTGACCTTAACAGATACTGCAAGTACCCAGGGCATTCTTATAAAAAATGTGGTTAAGGGGGGCTTGCTGTACGAGATCAAGTCGAAAGTAGATACCATTCACAGGCCCAGTCGCTTTGTGTCTGAATTTTTTGAGAATTTCTCTCCTTTTGATACGATAGTGGGCAAATCGATCTTGACGGATAAAACCTCAGAATTCTTTTCTGCCCTGCGTGCAAATGATAGTATTGTTTTAGATGGATATTCATTCATAAAATTCAGGAAGAGACATATAGATTCATTAAAATACTATATCTCTGAATTCGAATACCCAGATGATAAAAAAGATATTCAATCTTTTCTAATTCAGAAATTAGCGGATTTAGATGACCCCAACGTGAATTCGTTTTTTGCCTCTTTTTATGAAAAGTCATACAATAACTCGAGTGCTCAAATTAAAATTCTGCAGGCGATTACAAAGAGCGTAGACAAAGAGTCGACAAAATTCTTATTGGGGTTAATGTCGAAAGACCTGCCTTTGGTTTCTTCCAAACCTGAGATCTATACTATTTTCAAACCTTATTTAGACAGCCTGCCAATGGCCAAAAAACTCTATCCTGAAATACTTGATTACAGTGCTATTGAGGAATATAAGTCACCTATTTTCTCAATGTTGGCAAAATTGAAATCAAAAGGGTTGATCAAGCCTAGGAGCTATAAGAAATATCGAAAACAAATCTTGAACGATGCCAAGATACAATTGAAACGGCAGTTAGGTAAGTTTGGCCACCAGCCCGAACAACGAAACTCTTACAACATCTCCCCCGGCCTTACCGATACCAAGGTGTTGGAAGATTATTCGATATTGTTATACCCTTTTATAAAAGAAAAAAACGTAAGTCTGTTTTTTAACCGCTTACAGTTGATCAAAGACCCCCGAGTACAAACCACTTACGCAACTTTACTGGCAAAAAATGAATTGGTCATTCCTACGAAGATGCTAGATTCACTGGCCGCCGACATTAATAGCAGAACCCTTTTGTTCAATAAACTAAAAGACATAGGCAAGTTAAGTATGTTCCCCGCCCTATATAAAAACGAACGGTATTTGGCCGAATCAAACCTATTCAAATTCAAAAGGTTCAACACAAAAAGAGATTCGGTCTTATTTTTAGAACAACGCCCTTTACAATATAGAGGTAAATCATATACCGGTTACTATTTCAAGACCAAGAAGACCACCGATTATGACAAGAACTTTAAAATGAACCTTGTGATCTTCGAAAACAACAAGGGGCTGACCACAAAACCATTTTACAAAAGCGATGAGCTTCGTATTGAAGATACAGATACCGATAAAGAAGCTATGGATTATGTTTCGGAAGGCTTCATATTGAAAGATAGACAACGGGCGATTGTCTTTAGACCCAATTTATATAACGGGTACGGGTATCATGGGTATTAACCTATCTCAAAGTTCAATAAAATCGGGTAATCAACAATTGGAACGCTTGATGTGCTAATTGAACGAGTTCATTGCGTATTTTTAATAATTATTCGTAGATAATGAAAACATTTTGGCTATTCGGAATTCTTTTTTTACTGGCAAATCACACTTTCGCCCAACAAATCACCTGCTCTTTAAAAGACAAAGCGGTATTTGAAGACAAAACCGTAGAAATAGACGGTTTGTTGGAAAACGATTTTGGCAAGACCATAGTGGCCGTAGGTAAGACATTTTTGGGCACACCCTACGTTGCCAAAACCTTGGAAATTGGCGAAATCGAGTCTTTGGTCATCAATCTACAGGGATTGGATTGTACCACATATGTCGAAAATGTATTCGCGTTTAGCTTACTATTGAAAAATGGGCAAGCAAATTTTGTGGATTTCACAAAAACCTTAGAGAACATTCGCTATAAAGATGGGAAGTTGGATGGCTACGCCTCGCGTCTCCACTATTTCTCAGAGTGGATCGCCAATAACGAAACCAAGGGATTACTAAAAGACATAACTTCAGAAATAGGAGGGACGGAAATCACCAAGAATATCAATTTCATGAGTGCCCATCGCGATTTGTACCCGTTTTTGGATGATGATGTGAATTTTGAAAAAATAAAAGCTTCTGAAAATTACCTCAATAACCAAGCAATATGTATTCTGCCACAAGAGCAGATCGAAGCGAACGAGCACTTGATCAAATCGGGCGATATCATCGCACTAACAACTTCTATAAAAGGGTTGGACATCACCCATACCGGTATTGCCCTTAGAGAAAAAGATGGGCGTATTCATTTACTTCATGCTTCCTCTTCAGGGCAGGTAAAGATTTCTGAACTTCCTTTAGTCGATTATTTAAAGAAGATTAAAAAGAATACGGGTATTATGGTGGCGAGACCTCTTTGAGATTGTAAGCTCACTCCCTTCTCAAGCAATACTCAATTCCTCCCAATAAATGAGCCCTAAAATCAGGTTCGTCATATGATTCTTCGGTATGGCCGCCGCCAGTATAAAAAGACCTTCCTCCATCAAATTCGTGATACCATGCAATTGGGTGAACAATACTATTGGTTCCCCCTTCATAACTGGTCTCATCCAATTTTAGCAAGATCGTTATGTTCGAAGACATGTTCTTAAAATTATACCACTCATCGGTACGTACCCATGTAGCCGATAAATGCTCGGTCGAAGGGTGGGTTCTATCCACAACATCGATGCTGGCTTCCTGTATAGCCGGGTGACCGTTGAAATAGGCTCCGACCAGTTGGCCGTACCAAGGCCAATCATGCTCTGTATCGGTGGCCGAGTGAATACCCATATAACTTCCGCCGCCTTTTACATAATTCTCGAAAGCAGTTTGTTGTGCACTATCCAATACATCACCCGTAGTATTTAGAAATACTACAGTTTTATATTTCTGAAGATTGTCCGTATTGAAATCAGAGGCATCCTCTGTCTGATCAACTTCAAAATCATTATCTATACCTAGATTTTTTAGCGTATTAATACCCTTTAAAATAGACGTATGCCTAAAACCAGCTGTTTTGGTAAAGACCAATATTCTATCGCCTCCCGATTTCTTTTCTTGTACCGTAGTAATGGATTCTACATTGCTCAAAGGAGATTCATTGCCTGCCGAATCAACTGCCAGTACCGTAAAATCATAGGTGGTATTTGCCAATAAGCCTGTTACTTGGTATGTTGTTTCAGTCACCGTAGCAATCGAGATAGTATCTTGAAAAACGATGTATTCCAAAGCCCCGACCTCATCAGTAGCGGCGACCCAATTCAATTCAGTTGTAGTTTGTGTGGTATTCGATGCGATCAGGTTTGAAGGAGCAGTTGGTGGAACGGTATCCTTCACCCCTTCATTAGCATCTTTTTCGGTAGTCATTTCCGCTTTTGAACTAAAATCAGAGATATTACCTACTGCATCTATTGCCCTCACCTCATAGCTATATGCTGTTTCGGGTACAAGGCCAACGCTTTGGCAACTTGTTATAGAATCGTTTGAAACCTGTATGTCATTTTGATATACAACATATCGCACTACTTTTATATTGTCAGTTGATGGGTTCCAAGATAAAATCATCGCAGTACTGGTAATCTCCGATACTACAAGATTGTCGGGTATGCTCGGTGCCTCTCTATCAGTACTCTTTATGTTTTCGAACAGATCATCTACGGTTTCACATGTAACAAGAGAGACCGCTAAAAAAATAAATAAAACTTTCAGAGACCATTGAGGGGGACTATGTCGAATCATAATACGGGGGCTGCTTTATAGATGTTTACGTCTGATATTCAAAAAAAGACGTTAGCAAAGAGCTGCCAATATACATTTAACCCGCATTATGCAATAGAACTTCGTGATGAGGTTTGAAGAAAACCAAGTGAAACGTCTTATTTTGAAGGTATTTCAAACTGTAATAGATTTTCTATTGCATATGTGAATTTAACGTTTTATCAACACTTTATAGATGTGCTTTTTACGACAAGAGAACCCTGTTCTTCATTAAAAACCCTTTTTTTGTCAAAATTGTAGATGTACGGGTAACTAATCAGTGTGCGTTTTTTACTTAAAAAATTAGCTAAGTAGCTTGTTTTAAGAACATTGACCTAACGTTTTTTTTAATTTTGATTTTAGGCCAAA
>UOEL01000020.1_pt1 | contig 29706 bp, 30 predicted proteins | sample 1989351 | NCBI WGS metagenome assembly UOEL01 (sample SAMEA4712195, study PRJEB27164) | hydrothermal vent metagenome | biome: marine basaltic hydrothermal vent biome; feature: marine hydrothermal vent; material: mineral | place: Pacific Ocean | collected 2011-06-14/2011-07-23 | depth 1719 m
GAATTTTTGATAGTTCCACGGCAATTCTGAAAGCGGTAACCTTTGATTGCCTTGATAAGACCAAAGCAGGTTAGATTTCTTATCCAAATAAATACCAAGCTTAAGTTTTTTATCGTAAAAAATTTGGGGCACATCTGTTTTTGTTAAAATTTCCATCGTATTCCAGTTCCAGAGTTTATAGCTTATTGTTATATTTAGTCTTTTTTAAAGAAAAAGGGGGGCTTTGTACCAGATTCAAAAAGTACGTTATTACTGGTGAGCCCCACCTCTACTATTATTTTTTGCGTATTGAACGGTCATAAAAAACAATATCAATTATATGACTTAACTACATCTACTGTACGAATATACCCAATAAATTTAGTAAAACTAAATTTTTACTTAATTTATTGTCTTATCGACCATTTTATGAGTTTCAGTAAACTAAAAAACAGTAAGATTAAGAACGAGGAAGATTATAAACGGTTTTTAGAGTTTGTCCTTACTTCTTCCAATCATCGCTCTTGATTATCATTATGACAGCTTCATAGGTTTTTCTTTCGATCAGGTTCTTGAAGATAGGGTTCTTCAACATTTCTTTTTCATTGTGTGCGATAAAGACAGCAATTTCATTGATTTTAGAATCTCTTTTCGTTTCCGACATGTATTGAAAACTACCATCTTGGGGCACAACCACCTCTTTTTCTTGTCCTCGACCGGTATCAATCCATTCTTCGCTGAAATTGTAATGTCCTGTTAAAAACAACGTTATGGCGTTCAGTGTAGATCCATTGGGGCTTTTGATGCTGCCGTTCAATATCTTATGGATCCCCACCTCGCTTAAAGTAGTGTTCTTAGCAATCTCATAAGCGGTAATCTTTTCCGCTTTGATGCTGTCCTTTATCCGTTGAAGTTTTTTTTCCTTTGTGCTGAATTTCTTTTTAAGCTCTTTGAGCTGTTCTTCGTTCAACTTTAAGATTTCTTCCTGCATCAGTCCATACTTCTTATCATCGGAAAGAACTCCCCTGTCTCTAAGGGCTTTTAGTATTTTCTGGTATTCTTCTTTCTTGCCCATGGCCAAACTATTTGATAGTTTCGTCATAAACTTCATAAGAGTCTTTCATATAGTCGGGCCGGTCGTCTTTTTGAACATATTTGGTATAGGCATCGATCGAAATAAAATGGATGGGTTTTTCTATTTTTAATCGGAGGTTTTGCCTATAATCTATCACCATAGCTGCGACAAATGTTCCAGTTACCGAAGCAATACCAATTGACAAATAGTAAAACTGCTTTGGGAAATCTGCTCTATACCAAAGAGTCCAAATAATAAAATACATAGTAATAAACGTAGTCAGAAACGCTAAAATCTTCGTAGATTTTTGAAGGTACTTATCTGAAATTGATGGATAGATAAATAACAAGTATATCGCAACATATAAAATCAATATTGGTTTTCCAATGGCGAACCAAAACGTTCTTTGATTACTAAATCCGACAAATTTTTGTTCTTTTTTGAGTTCAGAAAGTTTTATGTCAAATAATTCCTGCGCAATTAATTCATTCTCTAACTGTAATTCGAGTGCAAAAATATCATTTGACTTCACTGGAAATAACATATGCACAAAAGGTGCTGTACAAGCAAGTACGGCACCTAATATCAATGTAACTATTACAATTTTCCCGGTCGTCCGGTTCTTCAACTTCATCTTTGTCGATTGCGATTCCATAAAGTGTGTCGGTTTATAAAGCATTTTCCGATTCACAAGATACCAGTGATAAAACCGTGAACAGACCCAATGCCAAGGTGGCGTAAAAAACTCTTTTTTTCATAATAACGTACTTTTGGTTAATAATTATGTTAAGCACGTAAATTACGAATACCGGTGCTAAATGTAGGAATAATAGTAAGGATTATCTCTTGGAGGCTGTTTTGAAATATATCAATTATTTTTTTATGCTTCTTTTTGGGCATTATTTCGTTATCCCGAAAGCTCGGGATTGAACGGTAACCCTGCTATCCTTAAAAATTTTGCATCATCCTGCCCAAAAATAACCTATAAAAATTCTAATCGTACATTTCAAAACAGTCTCTAAATTAATAGTACGTTTTCTGTTTTGGTGCGGAAATAATCGGGTAAACGGTTTTTTTGACTGAACGTAACCATTGAACATTGAAAGTGCAGACCTCTCGGCAAGGCAGGTTTCAACTAAAAATCAAGCTCAATGAATAAAATTATGCTTGTGGGTTTTTACCCACCACCCCATCATAAAAAGCTTTATACACCTTAAAATCGGCCTCTTTATCATCTGTTGTAAACTGTGGTTCAGCGATCTTGACCTGCTTTTTGCCATAATCAAAGGCGATCAAAACTATGGGTATCTGTGCTGCTTTGGCGATATAGTAAAAGCCCGTTTTCCATTTGTCCACTTTTTTTCGGGTGCCTTCGGGCGCAATGGTCAACCGAAAAATTTTGCGTTCTTGAAAGATCTTGGCTATTGCCGTTACGGTATCACTACTTTTTGAACGATCAATGGGTGCACCGCCCGTAGCCTTAAAAAACCAACCAAAAGGTGGTTTGAACAAGCTCTTTTTAGCGATATAATTGATTTCTTGCTTCCAAATTCTGCGTATCAAAAGACCCATAAAGAAATCGGCATTACTGGTATGGGGTACGACAATAATCACAAATTTGTTCAAATGACCGGGAAAATCTCCAACAAACTTCCATCCCATTAGCTTGAAGTAGATAAATTTTGCTAGGGTGTGCATGAAGTTATTGGGTTATTGGGTTATTGGGTTATTGGGAATAAATAAATTAAAAAAAGTTCAGATCCTTATTTTTGAAGAACAAAATAGGTGGTTACTACTCAATGCATCCGTATAGCACTTAATTAATTATATTTTTTCGTAGATCGATCTCAGTTTTTCAGGGGTGATACTATCACGCCAATTCTTGCCCAAGGCATTCTCCCATAGGGGTTCCATTCCCATGGCTATAGAGATCATCGTATCAAAATCGCTTTCGGTAAGGTTCGCACAAATACCATTTGGTAATTCTATACCCTGCCTCTCCTTCATTTTATTGAACAATTCGACCCCTTCAGGATAAAATTCAGTCAAATGTTGAAAGACCAAACAATTGCCTATACCGTGCTTTATGCCTAAAAGGTAAGAGAGTCCGTAACTCAAGGCATGAGCTACACCTACCTGTGAATATGCTATGCTCATACCACCGTGCCAAGAGGCCATCATCAGTTTATCCCTTGATTCTGACGGGCATAGATCTTCTAAAAACACTTCTTTACACAATTCTAGGGCTTTTTCACCATAGCTTTGGCTAAAGGCGTTCAGGTACGTACCGTTAAGCGATTCGATACAATGAATGTAACAGTCCATTCCCGTATAGAACCACTGTTCTTTTGAGACCCCTTTGGTCAGGTTGGGATCAAGTACGACCTGATCAAAGGTGGTAAAATCCGAATTGATGCCCAATTTTCTCTCGGGGCCCAATAAGACCGTGGTACGCGAAACTTCGGCACCCGTACCGCTTATGGTAGGAATGCCCACATGGTAAATAGCTGCCTTTTGAACAAGGTCCCAGCCTTGAAAATCAGCGGCACCCCCTTTGTTCGTAAGTACAACGGCCACTGCCTTGGAAAGATCCAACAACGTACCGCCGCCAATACCGACAATGCCCGAGGGCAGGTCTTTGTATTCGGTCAAAATTCTGTTGACCAGTGTATCTACCTGTGAGGTCTTTGGCTCTTCGTCCGCTGAAATAAATATGATCTTGTCGTTGAACATCAGCGGAATTCTATTCGCCAATTCCTTTCCCTCAAAAACATCGTCTACCAAAAAAATAAACGGGGCATCGGAATGCTTTCTTTTTGGCATTAATATACCGCCCAATTGATCAAAGCTATTTTTGCCGAACACCACTCTTGGCACCATCGGAAAATTACGGTATGTTTCCGTTTTCGCTATGGGCGATTCTTTTATTTCCATTCCTCTTTTTATCTGCATAGTACGAGTTACAGGTGTTTTAAAATATCTGATAATTTATTTACTTTCAAATATTTAATATCATCTTCTTTAAGTGTTACTATCTCATGCTGCCAAGTCGTGTGAAAAGGAACATGCACTGCCTGCGCCCCAATGTTCACAATGGGCAATACATCAGATTTCAACGAATTTCCGATCATTAAAAACTCCCTTACATCGATCTCTAAGTGATCCAACAAATTTAAATAGTTTTCTTCTTTCTTGTCACTCAAAACCTCAACATGATGAAAATATTCGGTCAAACCAGATCGTGCCAGCTTTCGTTCTTGGTCCAATAGGTCTCCTTTGGTCAGCACTATCAAACGATAATCGCCACTCAACTTGTCAAGAACTTCCTTTACGCCCTCCAACAACTCGACCGGATGCGTTATCATTCTTTTACCTAGATTCAAAATATCGACAAACGTTGCTTGCGGAATCGTATTATTTGATATTTCAATCGCAGATTCGATCATAGAAAGCATAAAACCCTTAATACCATAGCCATAGATCTCTAAATTCTTCATCTCCATTTTAAACAACTCTTGATCGATCTTGTTTTTGGTCTCAAAACCATCAAGAAGACTAGCAAACTCTTCCTCGGCCTCTCTAAAATAGGTCTCGTTCACCCAAAGCGTATCATCGGCATCGAAACCTACAACCTTGATGTTCGTATAATCTACCTCCATGCCGCTTGTGCTCTTTTTAGGTCCTCAGGGGTATCGATTTCTATACCGCTTACAGTGGTCTCTACCATTTTGATCTTCTTGCCATACTCCAAATATCGTATGGCCTCAATTTTCTCGGTAGCCTCCAAAGTAAGCATGGGCAAACGCTGAAAGGCCATCAAAGCACTTTTGCGAAATGCATAAATACCCTTGTGCTTGTAATAGGTACTTTCTATATCGGTAGCCCTTGGATAGGGAATTGGAGATCGTGAAAAATACAAAGCGAAATTTCTATTGTCAACAATTACCTTTACCGTATTGGGATTCTCGATTTCCTCAGAATCGGTGATTTCGACCATCAGCGATGCCAAATCTATTTCTCCTTCACTATCTCCCTTAAAAACCTCGAGTAAGGCCACGAGACTCTCTTTATCGGTAAAGGGCTCATCACCCTGAACGTTTACGATAATATCGACATTCATGTCAGCAACCGCCTCTGCGATCCTGTCACTACCGCACTCATGTTCTTCTTTACTCATTATCGCTTGCCCGCCGGCAGTTGTAATGACCTCAAAAATCACTTGACTATCAGTAACCACATACACCTCATCGAACAATTCTGTTCGCTTTGCAGCTTCGTAGGTGCGTAAAATAACAGGTTTGCCCGACAGATCCTGCATTAATTTTGCAGGAAATCTAGAGGCTGCATACCGTGCCGGTATCATGGCGATTATCTTCACTTTTAATTCTTTTTTTTGAGAGACTATGTTCGTACCCTTGGTCTCAATTTTCTGTATATCCTAAAAATAATGAACAATATGATGATGACCAGCACTGCGGCCAAAAACGGGGCGAATATCGAAGCTGTTGTAACCACCACGGCGGTACCCGTCTCCACTACCGAGACAATAGGGTTGGCCACACCACCTGTTGTGGCCGTAGAGGCGAGTCTTGTTGTTGCCCCAGCCCCTTTTATGGCCGTTGCGGTACCTCCACCTGCTATTATCGCCAAAGACCAAGTGACCACGGGATCCAAACCAGCGACCGTAGAGACCATTACCGCAGTACCCGCAATTGCTGCAAGGGGCACGGCCATACCATCTAACACATTATCTACCCATGGTATAAAATAAGCGAATATCTCTACTATAGTGGCGACGCCCAAAGTTATAAGAGCCGCAACACTACCGATCCATTGCCAACTCTCGTTGAGCTCCCAAACGTTGAAGTAGGTGGCCAGACTCAGTGCGAACAGAGGCAAAAACACCCTAAACCCTACTGAGGCCGCTAAACCAAGGCCAAGAAATAAGCTAATTACCGTTTCAGAAGTCATTTGTCGTTATATTAAATCTACGGTGTTCTACTGCGAATTTAACGGAAAATAAATAAACGTTGAAAATAGTTTAGAAGTTTAGGGAGGGGGTTAGGGGTTTATGAGTTTGGTTCCACCTCAACAGTTTCCCCTCTAATGCTGATTTTATCGATAACTTGGTTGATCGGTTCGTGCTTTTTTTCCTCCTACGGTGGGTCTGCCCGCTGTAGGCCCCCCCGCCTGCCGTAGGAAGGCATTTGACCAAGTGATCGATCTCCAAGTATCCATATCATTAAAAATGGAATTATACGATGCTCCCATTGATAGATCGACATACCTTGTTTATCGACCTGCTGCCTGTGCTGAGCCTGCCGAAGTATACGTTTTATTGTTCGGACACGACCCGTTATATCATTCCTGCCTGCAGGCAGGCAGGTTCACATTGATTTTTTAAGATGGCCAAAACCAATACTTCGACAAGCTCAGCACAAGAAATATGACTTTACCCATTAAATTTGCAGTAGAACCAAATCTACTTACTGAACTCGTTTAAACTTTTTCATTCTATCAACAAGATGGATAATCAATGGTGTTTTATATTTAATGAAGCTATTCATTTTCAAATAGTCCAGTGTCTCATAGTCCAGTGTCCAGCATCTAGCATCCCATTGGTCTAATATCTCATAACCTGTTCATTGAACTCGTTTCCAACCTTACTGCCCAGGTTATTTGTATCAACGGATTTAACTTATTCCTCCCCAAGAAAAAAATCGTTCTTAAAACCAATGAGGTAGAGTTGCTTTTTAGCTCGGGTTACGGCTGTGTACAACCACCGAAGATATTCTTTGTCCACCCCATTGGGCAAATAGGGCTGTTCTATAAAAACGGTATTCCACTGGCCACCTTGTGATTTATGACAAGTGATTGCATATGAAAATTTCACCTGTAAAGAATTGAAGTATTTATTTCCTTTTACGCCCAAGAATTTCTTGTATTTAGATGTTTCATTGGCATAGTCTTCCATCACATTTTGATATAATCTATTGCCGTCTTCGTAAGATAGCGAAGGGGTTACCGCTTGAATGGTATCAAGAAGCAAAACGGTTTCAAAGGGCCTTTGATCGGGGTAATCGACCATCTGCACCTTGACCTCGGCGAACTTGAAGGAATAAAGCTCTTTGATGGCAAAAATTTCGAGTACCTCTATAATATCGCCATTTGCGATAAAACCCGCCTCTGATTTGGCATCCAACCAAAAATAATTGTTTTTTACCACCATCATAAAATCGCCCACCGCCAACTCGTTCTCTAAAAACAGAATCCGGTTGCGAATGTTTTCATTGTAAAGATTCGCTCTTTTATTCGAGCGAACGATAAAAGCGGTCTCCTCCTTTCCGTTTTCGGAATAGGAAGAATCAATAGCTTCTTGAATTTCGTGCCCATCGGTCAAGCGAACGATATCTTTGAACGGGTCTACATCAAACCGAAAGGCCTCGAAAAAACCATCTTGTATTTGCTCTCGCAGCATCGTGGCATTCATCAAAATTCCTGAATCCTCGGCCTGTCTTACAACCTCGTCGAGCTCAAGTCGTGTTACCTCCTTATTATAGTTCAACGCGATTTTGTCAGCATCTAAAGCCGGGCTCAAATCAAGATGTACCGGTGGCAATTGGGCAGTATCGCCAATTAGAATCAATTTGCAGTTATGGCCCGAATAGATGAACATCAATAGATCGTCGAGCAAAGAGCCGTTTTCGAACAATTTGGAGTCCGCTGGGGTATCGGGTATCATAGAGGCCTCATCGACGATAAAAATAGTATCTCGGTGTTTGTTGGGCGCCAAAACAAACTGCACCCCGCCCCCACTTTGCTTTTTCGGAAAATATATTTTTCTATGAATTGTAAAGGCCTGCGTTTTCGAATAGTTCGCCATTACCTTGGCGGCCCTGCCCGTAGGTGCCATAAGAACCGATTTCATAGTGGTTTTCCACAAGCTATTGACTAAGGTGCCCACTATGGTGGTTTTGCCCGTTCCGGCGAAACCTTTTAACAGAAAAACAATATCTTTTTCCTTGGATAAAATAAAATTGGATAGCATTTGCAACGCAATAGATTGCTTCAAAGTAGGCTCATGAGGAAATTTTTCCTTCAAAATAGTATAAAAAGCGGTCTCTGTAAGGAATTTCATAGGTTTTCAAAGATAAACATGATTTTTAGCAGAAAAGCTTTTACGATTGAAAAAAAAATGTAAATTTGTCTTAACCACATAATTTAATTAACACGAAACGAAATGAAGACAGGAATACAAATTCTACTTTGGATCCTTTGCGCTGGGCTAGCATACCTAATCTATCAATCGGTTACGGGCCCTATTGCGTTCCAAAAAGTAAAAGAGGAACGATTTTCAAAAGTGATCTCTAGCCTAAAAGATATTAGAAAGTCACAAGAGGCGCATAAAACCGTCAAGGGCAGGTATGCAAAAGATTTTAAAAGTCTGATTGCCTTTATCGATAAGGATCAATATACCATTACGCAACAAAAAGATTCTTCATTTGTCAGGTTCGACAAAGCCTTTGGTATTGATATGCCCGTAGATACGGTCATAATCGATACACTTGGTTTTGTATCTGTCAAAGATTCTCTATTTAAGAAAGACGATCGTTATAAAAGTATGATGAACGTACCTGGCGCCTTGGGCGGCGAAAAATTTGAAATGAAGGCCGATATCATTAGTAAAGGGGCATATCAAGCATCTGTTTTCGAAGTAAAGGTTGAGAAAAATGCCCTTTTAGGTGACCAGCCGAAAGATCTTCTAGAGCGTGAAAATACACATAACAGTGTTGAAGAGGTCAATGGTAAATATATATCGGTAGGTTCTTTGATTCAAGTAAGCACAAATGGAAACTGGCCACCGATATATGACAGAAGAAACTAGCGATACTACTGTAAATAAAATTGCAAAAGAGTTCAATAAACTGTCCATTCAAGTTAGCTTGAATGGACTTTCTTTTTGTATTCTCGATACGGTGGGCAATACCATACTCAATTCTGAGAGAATAGTTTTTGAAAAAGAACGTACGCCTTATGGCCTGCACAAAGGGTTGGTCGCCCTTTTCAAAAAACATGACCTCACAAAAAAGAAATTTTCAGAGGTCATCGTCGTACATCGAAACAATTTGTTCAGTTTGGTTCCGAAATCATTGTTCGATGTTGATGAATTGGCCAATTACCTAAAGTTCAATACAAAGATGTTGGCCAATGACCATATTGCCTATGATGAGCTTGAACACAATGATATGGTCAATGTGTATGTGCCGTTTGTGAACATCAACAACTATATCTACGAACTGTTCGGTGAATTCACCTTCAAACATAACGGCACGGTAATGATCGAGTCGCTTTTAAACGGTAAAAACATTACCAAAGAACCTATTTGCTATGTTTACGTGGCCGACCAGCAAATGGATATCACCGTTATCGCACAAAAAAAAATAGTGATCTTCAACAGTTTTAATTACACTACAAAAGAAGATTTCATCTATTATCTGCTCTTTACCTTAGAACAATTGAATTTAGATACCGAAACGGTTATTCTAAAAATGTTCGGAGAAATCGAAGAGGGCGATGACATCTACACCATCTGTTATCAATACGTAAAGCATATATCGATATTTATACCTTCGGTTTCCTCTCTTCTTGTAGATTTGAATACCGAATCAATCGATTTTACGGTCTTAAGCTCGTTATAATGCGTATTATATCAGGCAAACATAAAAGTCGGCGCATTAACGCACCCAAGAACCTACCCGTGAGACCCACAACCGATATGGCCAAAGAGTCACTTTTCAATATCTTGAACAACCAGTACTATTTTGACGAGCTCTCGATTTTGGACCTTTTCGCAGGCACCGGAAACATCAGCTACGAATTTGGCTCTAGGGGATCTCAGCAAATTACAGCGGTAGACGCTGATTTTGGCTGTATACGGTTTATTGATAAAATCGCCAAAGAACTTGAATTAAACATCACGGCCCTGAAATCAGATGCATTTGCCTATCTTGAAAAAACCACACTTAAAAACGACTTGATCTTTGCCGACCCACCTTATAGTATGGCCTTAGAGCGTTTTGAACGAATTAGCGAATTGGTGTTCAAGAACGAGTTGCTTCTAAAAGATGGTACACTGATTATAGAGCATGCCAAACAGATGGATTTGTCACATCTAGAACATTTCACAAATCAACGTAAGTACGGCGGCAGTGTTTTTAGCTTTTTTAGGGCAGAAACTGAAGATTCATCGAAATAACCACATTCTGAGACTGCATTTCGACTCTCCTCAAAATCAATTCGACTACGCATTTTCTTTTGGAAAATACTGTCTTGAACATGGGAACATATATCGGACAGATCCCGCTCAAAAAGCGAGGTTAATTCAGTCAACTACGCTTAAAGCGTAGAACTTCATTAAAAAGCAGGCCGTAAGCCGGATTCTGTCTCCACCTAAGGCGGATCCCTATCATTTATCTAGGCCTTCAGTCACCCAAAGGCTCTAACCGCCTACCCTTCGGCTCGGGCGCGCCGCCCTCAAACACCGGTTTACATGACGTTTCACCGCATAGAGTTTACCTGATTTCACTACAGCATTACCTGTACATTCTTTCTGCTGCACTTGTCCTATTCCGTTAAAAACGAAATGACGGGTGTTACCCGCTATGCCGCACTATGGTGTCCGGACTTTCCTCTCCGTCTAATGACAGAGCGATAAGGTAGCCTGCTTGAGGCAAAGATAAATCAATAGAAGATAATTGTTGATAAAAAATCACTTAAAACCGCACAAATAGCTTTGAGAGCATCTTCCTATTTTTATATTTGTAGACCGTCGTAAAAACGACCAGGTTTAATAACACAAACACCCATATTTGGAACCCTTTCTAGTATCGGCCCGAAAGTACAGACCCCAGACATTTAAAGATGTTGTGGGGCAAGAGGCCATTACCAATACCTTGCTGAATGCCATTGAGAACGACCATTTGGCACAGGCGCTTCTATTTTGTGGCCCTCGTGGGGTTGGTAAAACCACCTGTGCACGTATTTTGGCTAAACAAATCAACCAAGACGACACCCATACTGAAGAAGAAGATTTTGCTTTTAATATTTTCGAGCTCGATGCCGCCTCTAACAATTCAGTCGATGATATTCGAAGCCTAATCGACCAGGTGCGTATACCACCACAGGTAGGCAGGTATAAGGTGTATATTATTGATGAGGTTCATATGCTTTCGACATCGGCCTTTAATGCCTTTTTAAAAACATTAGAAGAACCCCCCAAACACGCCATCTTTATCTTGGCGACCACCGAAAAGCACAAAATCATTCCGACTATATTATCTCGGTGCCAAATATTCGATTTTAAGCGAATTACCGTAAAAGACGCAGCAGAATATCTAAAGTATATCGCGGAGAACCAAGGTATTGAGGCCGAAGATGATGCACTACGGATTATCGCTCAAAAAGCAGATGGTGCCATGCGCGATGCCCTTTCGATTTTCGATAGGGTCGTTAGTTTTTCAGGAAAACAATTGACCCGAAAATCAGTTACCGAAAACCTGAACGTACTCGATTACGATACTTATTTTGAGGCTACCGATCATATTCTTGACCACAACATACCTGAACTATTACTACAGTTCAATAAAATATTGGCCCTGGGCTTTGACGGCCATCATTTCATAAACGGGCTCGCGACGCACTTTAGAGACCTTATGGTGTGCCAGCATCAAAGTACCATTGACTTGTTGGAAGTGGGCGAGAATGCCAAAAAAAGCTATTTAGAGCAGTCCAAAAAAACCTCCAATTCCTTTTTGTTAAAAGCCTTGAACATCGCCAACGACTGCGATCTAAAATACAAGACCAGTAAAAATCAACGGTTATTGGTAGAACTCGCCTTAATGAAATTAGCCTCTATCGATTTTGATGGAGAAAAAAAAAATCCTGAATCGGTAGCTTTAGCGAATACCACAATTGAATATATTGCCCCCGCTTCCTTTTTTAGGGGGATGAACGTTTCTAAAAAACCTTCCGAAGAAATCAGTATTGCAAAAATCGAAGCCGCTTCAGAACCATCGGATGCCTCTGACGACGTACCTTTGGTCATTACGGATCCTGAATCTATTTCTGTAACCAACGATTACGCTCCTGAACAAGAAACATCCAACAAAACGGAAGCTGTAATAACAGATACCCAACCAGAGGCGCTCCCTCCTATTGCCGAAGAAGAAACCATTGTTGCCAAAAAAACAGATGTTAAGCTGGCTACCAAACGGGTTTCGGGTCTTTCTATATCAAGTATACAAGCGAAGAGAGAACACGAACGCAGTAAAAAAGATGCGAACATTGACGAAAGTCAATTGCCCAAAGAAGCTTTTACCGTGGAAGCATTGCAACAACATTGGGCAGATTTCGTGGATAAAATTGATGCCCAAGGACGAAAGATATTCGCATCGAACCTTCATGCCGATATTCCTAAATTAAAAGATGAGACCACCATTTGGATCGAGATGCCGAACGATACCATGAAAAAGGAGATCGAGCGCGACCAATATGATCTGATGAACTATCTGAAATCAAAATTGAACAACCATTTTATCAGTCTCACCATTACGGTCAATGAAGAAATCGCAAAAAAATTCGCTTTTACGCCAGAGGAAAAATATGAGAAATTAAGGGAAAAGAACCCAGCGATAGATCTGCTTCGAAAAGAATTCGATCTCGATCTATGATCTACGGGAATATCGAATGGCAATGGTATAGAAAAACATTATAACAGCAATAATCAAGACACCAAAAGCCTCTCTGGCCAATTCAATATTAACTATATCGCCAGCACCTATTTCAAAGCCTTCAAGCTTGGGAGGAAATAGGTAGAAGAACCCCACGAAACACAAAATACCCATCACCAGCGTAACGAACCAAGAAACCTTGTTCAGGGCAAATGCCAAAGAGATTACTGAAGCAAGGCCCCAAATGGCAATCCATACCAAAGCATCAGGGTCATTATATTGAAGAGCCGCAGCGATGGCGAATAAAACTGTGAACAAAAAGCCGGTACTTTTAAATAAAGATTTCATACGTTTAAAGATTGGTTATCAGTTCTACTAAGATACGAAATACATCAGTAGGTTTCAATATCTTATCTAATTTTAAGGTCTTATTATTGGTAATAAAAACAGGGTAATCGTCAATATTTTCAGGGGTTCTACCATGAGAACCTTTTACCAATTTAGCATCTAAGGGAATGATGTTCATCACCGTTCTAAAACCTATTTTCTTTTGTATCAGTTTACCCATCACCTTGGCCATAACCAATTTATCTTTAGGGTCGGTGAGCATCTCAACGGGATCGTAGCCCGGTTTTTTATGAATATCAACCATACGTGCGAAATCAGGAGCCTTGGTATCATCGTTCCAAAAATAATAGGTGAACCATGAATCGGCATCCGCCAATACCACTAGGTCGCCACAGCGTTCATGGTTGAGATCAACTTCAATCAAGGCTTCATCTGAAAGCACTTTTTCAACGCCATCTAGCTGTTCTAACAAAGTTTTGACCTTTGCCTTGATTGACATATCATTCAAATAAATATGGGCAATTTGATGATCGGCAACGGCAAAAGCTTTGCTAACACCAGCATCTAACAATTCTAAGCCTCGTTCGGTTCTGATACTTAAATAGCCTTCTTTGCGCAGAACCCTATTCAAATGTATGGGGTTGTTCACGTTGGTAATACCATATTCCGATAGTAGAACAATATTCACATTTTGTTTCTGATAATAGATAACCAACTTCTTTACAACGGCATCGATCTCATTGAGATCTTTTGAAATGATGTCAAAATTGAGTCCGTGTCTTTGCAGGTTATAATCAAGATGCGGCAAATAGACCAAGGTCAGGGTAGGGTCGTGAAGTTCGTCAGTTTTAATAGTGGCATCAGCAATCCATTTGCTCGATTTAATAGAGGTTTTCGGCCCCCAAAAATGGAATAACGGAAAGGTGCCCAATTCATCTTGCAGGGTATCGCGCAATTCAGCCGGGTGCGAATACACATCGGGTATCTTTCTACCATCGGCCAAATAGTTGGGGCGTGGGGTAACACCAAAATCGGTGGTCGCATACATATTGTACCACCAAAACATATTGGCACAGGTAAAGCTTGGATCTTCTCGTTTTAGTTTATCCCATATTTTTTCACTTTGTACCAACTTGTTCGATTGCTTCCAAAATTTCACTTCGCACTCGTCTTTAAAATACCAACCGTTGCCTACAATACCGTGTTCGGACGGGTATTTTCCGGTGAGGTAAGTAGACTGCGCTGTACAGGTCACCGCAGGAAGAACAGGGGTTATAAAGGCAGCCTTGCCTTGATCCAAGAACGATTTGATAAAAGGAGTGTGCTCGCCTATAAGACGTTTGGTCAGCCCCACTACATTTATCACCACTGTTTTTTTCATCGGATTACAATCTTTCTTTTAACCAATTTATCTCTCGAACGATTGACTCTGACAGTCCTTTTTTTATTTCTTTCGGAAGCACATCCCACGTATAGGTCTCAATTTCCAAATGATCAGAAACGGTAGTATGCTTCAAATACTCGATAACCTTTAAAATATGATCTTGAGTGGAATATAAGTGACCAAAACGTTCTAAAAAAATGGGTACATGAAAATGCGCACGCAATTCGGTAAAATCATCTTGCTTGTTCAGTACTACTGGTAAATCGCTATAAGTTTTTACTTTATCGCCCACTTTCTCGGTCACCTGATGTAAATAGGTGGGCTCGTCAAAACGGGAGAGCGATTGCCAAATCACCTCTTTATCGGCCTCTTTGTATATGATTTTCAAAGCGGCACTTACTTGGATCTTGCCTATTTTGATGCCTGCTTTGGCAAATCTCTTGAACGTAAATTCAGGATCTTCATAGGCCAAAGAAAAATGGCAAATATCATAGCAGACGGTAATATGTCTCTTTATCAATTTCTCTACTTGACCACTATTTTTATCTAGTCGCTCTTTTAGTATTCGGCTGGCAATCGGCACTAAATAATTTTTAAAAAACGCCAAGACTTCTTCACTGTTTTCCAGTAATCCGTCGGGTTCGGGTTCTATATCTAAATGCAAGTATTTTTCGGTTTTATACTCTAAATCAACTAGTTGTATTACTATTTCAGAAAATTGCTCGGCTGCTTTTTTAAAAGCATTTTGTTTTTGTTTTTCTGAACTGTGCCAATATTTATAGCTGATGGGAGAGGTTGAAATACCCCCTGACATTCCGTTGGGAAGCAATTCGACCAACTGCTGAAAGAGGCGTTTGGTATAGTCGAGCCTTTTTAGGGCCGTCCAATCTGGGAAGTGTACATTGTCTTTTACAGGTTCGTTATGAAAATTTCCGTAGGGAAAACCATTCATGGTGAACACATAAAGGTCGTTTTGACCTAACCACTCTTTGAATTCGGATAGATTCCCGTTTTGGTCAAGTTCTTCACTCGCTTTGTTCGATAAACGCAATCCTAAACCAAAGGGGCGATCAGGAGAGACTTCTTGTTTTATCCCCAGAACATATTCTTTCAAACTATCATAAGTATTCGCCCAATCGGCACCGGGGTGAATATTGGTGCAATAGGTGAGTTGGTATGTGGGCTTGATGTGCATTTGATTACACGGTATACAATTTACAATGTTCATTTAAGATCATTACCGCACGTTTCATTCGATCTATATCAATTTCGTTGACATCGTGTTTTTTGCCCAGGCCCTTTATCAAGGTTATACAAAGTTCACCGCCCAAATGCTCTTGAAACTCTTGAATACCGTGCATTAGGTCGTTCATTTCATTATTGGCCTTCAGAGGAATTTCTAAATCAAACCCTATTTCGGTCATTACATTCAGAACGCGCTTAAATGTGCTTTCGCTTATCAAACCCGAAAGCTGTGCATAAGTAGTGTCAAGGGCAATGCCTTTTGCTACGGCCTCACCATGCCTAAGACTATAATCGGTCATTTGTTCTAGTTTATGGGCGGCCCAATGGCCAAAATCCAAGGGGCGTGAAGAGCCGCTTTCAAAGGGGTCACCACCTTGCGTAATATGGTGCATGTGCATTTCGGCACATTTATGAATGATATATTGCATGGCCTCATAATCTCTATCCCTCAATTTTTTTGAGTTTCGTTCAATATACTCAAAGAAGTCGCTATCTTTTATCAAAGCTACTTTTACAGCTTCGGCGATGCCGGCGATCCAATCTCGTTGCGCTAGGGTTTTTAGAAAATCAATATCGTTGATTACGGCGTAGGGAGGGGCAAAAGTGCCCAAAAAGTTTTTCTTTTTAAAACTATTGATCCCGTTTTTCACCCCAACAGCGGCATCGTTCTGAGAGAGTACAGTTGCGGGAATACGTATCAATTTCACCCCTCTATGTGCTATTGAAGCGGCATACCCGGCCATATCGATTACCGCTCCGCCACCAATGACGATTACAAAAGAGTGCCGATCAATATGTTCGTCGTTGATAGCACTCAAAACCTTTTCTACGCTTTCTCGATCGTTCTTACATTGCTCACCACCTGAAATAATCAGGCTAGCCGTATGTTGCAGGTTATTTGAATAATGGTCACAGTACTTCGTTATGGCTTCCAACAAAGCAGGGTGATTATCACTAACACCATCATCAATAACAAAGAGCAGTTTTATTGCCTCGTTCTTTTTATATCCCTCTAAAACATCCTTGAACAGGCTGTTCTCAATATCGAACAGATTTTGCGTAAAGTGCAGTTTATAGCGAAATGCTACGGAGAAGGATTGCTCTACAGGTTTAAATTCCATCTAAAATACTATTAATCGATTTTATACCAATTAGGTGACGGCAAAAAGCTTTGACAAAAGTATGGATAACGGCAATAGCAATAAAACTAAAAGACCGTACCACCAAACCGAAAAACCAACCGCCAAGGCGGCATCCAATGCAATGATCGAAAGTACACCGGCCATAACTGCCTTTTTGATGTTCTCGGGTGAATTCGACCGATAGGCATTTACCAGTGGCCGATACACCAAAAAAACGAACAACAATAAAAAAGGTATAGTCTGTAAAAATGAGTCCTTTTTAAGCGTCACCATACCTAGAACGCCAAAAAAGACAAGTGCGTACAATATACCCGCCCAAATAATATGGTTCTTATTATTGCCATGTACCTCGCCCCTACTGATCAATGTGATGGCAAATATATATACCAAGGGAACAAGAGCATACCGCCATTCATGTACAAGACCGAAGACCGACATGCCAAGAATCAAATTCAACCCCCGACAAAGGCCCATATTCACGGGGCCGAAAAAATCATGTTTCTTTGAAAAAGCATCATACAATACAATGAAAAAAGCCAAAACCAAAGCGATACTACCGCTGAGCTGGTGAACGAAAAAAGCCAGAACGACACCTAGAAGCATTAAAATCACACCGAATATCGCAGCAGATCTCAATGAAACCACCCCACTCGGAATAGGTCGCTCAGGACGTTCTATTTTGTCAAGTTCAAAATCGAAAACATCATTGAGAACAACGCCGCCCGCATAAAGCAATACTGAAGAAAAAACTAGAAAGACAAGCGATAGTATTGGAATATTGGTCAATTCGACCCCAGAAAAAAATGCCGCTATAGCAAGACCTGCAAAAATATCGGCCGCGGCCGTCGGTAAGTTGGCGAGGCGGGCAAGTCGTAAATATCCCTTTACTGCCGCATTCATTTATACAATTTTATCTGAATCTATTTTAGGTTCTTGCCCTCTTAAAACACTGTTATCATTGAATAACTTGGTTTGGTCGATACCCTCTGGCCGTAACCAATCAGATTCTTTCATTTTTCCGTTCTTACCAAAAATATCCAAGGCATTTTGGTAGCAGGTCTTTACAACATCTTCTTTTGCCACGCCCCTTTTTATCATCAAACCTGCTGTCTTAGGTACTGCAAGTGGATCGCTAACGCCCCAATCTGCCGAACTGTCAACGATGATATTCTCGCTTCCGAATTTTTTGACCACCGCTACCATACGCTCGTTGCCCATTTTGGTTTTTGGATAAATGGTAAAGGCAGCGATAAAGCCACGATCCAATACCTCTTTCACCGTTTCTTCATTATTATGGTCAATGACGACCATAGCAGGATCCAAACCGTGCTCTAAACAGACCTCCATGCTTTTGATGGTGCCTGCCTTTTTATCTCTATGCGGAGTGTGCACCTGAACCACCATTCCCAATTCCTTCGCTATTTCAAGTTGAAGTCTAAAATACTTGTCTTCAGCTGGGGTTTGGTCATCGTACCCGATCTCACCAATGGCCACCACATTTTCTTTATGAAGATATAAGGGCAATAGTTCGATGACCTGCTCGGCCAAGGCTTCATTATTGGCCTCTTTTGAGTTCAAGCCGATAGTACAGTAATGCTGTATGCCGAACTGGCTTGCCCTAAAAGGCTCCCACCCCACCAAACTACTGTAATAATCTTGAAAAGACCCTACTTGAGTACGTGGTTGACCTAACCAAAAAGAGGGTTCTATAACTGCCACCACACCAGCATCTGCCATCGCTTGATAGTCATCGGTCGTTCTTGAGGTCATGTGAACATGGGGGTCTATTATCATCATTTTTTCGCTCATAACTAATCTTTAAGATTGTTCCAATTTATTTTTTTGGAGGTAATACCCTCTTTTAATCTTGGATAGGCTTCCAGTAATTTTTCAGCCTCGGGATTATCGGAATAAAAACAACACAGGCCGGCCGCATTATTTTCACGAGTATCATCACTTTTCAACAAACGCAACATATCACTTAAAAGTCTCTCATCTAAGAATTTGGAAACCGGGCACCAAAAATAGGGGTCGATGGTTCTTGATGCCGCCCACCGTTCGTGGGCATAATCTGATATAATTCGGGTCAGTTCTTTGTTCGCTCGCTTGTCAATAGCCGAAATGGCACTCAAGTCACCTTCCATAAAAGCTGTTTTCAGGTACATCTGGTTCCATTGTTGCTCATCAAAATACAAGGCCGGATACGGGTTATTAAACGCAATGGCATTAAATATCGTTGCTATATTTGTACGCAAAGCATCTACGGCCGAGTTTTTATATGCCTCAGGATTTGGCAGCAACATAAGGAACTTCAAAAAAGTCTCTAATTCAGAAGTATCGGCCACCTGAATAATATTAGCGACCTTGGGAGTGAAAAAATCGGTATCGGCATTCAGCACTTCGACCAACAGATGAATTCTTGACAACTGTTGCATATTCGCGTTTTGAACTTGCAAATAATCTTGCACGTCATTCTCACAAAAAGAGGTGTCGATATTTTCTTGTTTTTCAATCTTGGAAGCAATCAAACTATAGGTCAGGTAGAGGTCTTTTGTAGATTGTTCGTCAATGATGATGGCGATTTTATCACTCAACCATGCTTTGGCACCTACATTGACATTGTTTTCAATAATCTTAGATAGCTGACCGCCTATATTTTCAAAATACATCGCTACTTCTTTATTGTTTACAAGGGCAAAAGAACTGTTGAAAAACACCTCGCCCTACTACTAAAAAGATAACCAAAAATAAAGCTAATTATCGTAAGAAAAAATTGGTCTCTCCCGAGGCTTCGGGAGTACTCGACCTGGCAAAATGGACTGTACCCGTCTGGCACTGATACGGCTTCATCTGATACTGAAAAATATAATCGGTTTTTGTCATGCGCTATACTTTAAATGAATTCTTTCTATTTTTACCGTTAAACACTAAATCATGCTAGGCTTAAAACTGCCCACAGATCCAAGATGGGTGAATATCGTAGAAAAAAATATCGATGAAATATTGACCGATCATGCCTATTGTGAGCAAAAAGCTGCCAGTACGGCCATCTCATTGATTATTAGTTTTCCTGAGTATTCAGAATTAATCGAAGAAATGATCGCCCTTTCTAGAGAAGAAATGGCACATTTCAAAATGGTGCACGACAGAATCATTGCCCGAGGGCAAAAGCTCGGCAGAGATAGAAAAGATGAATACGTGCTGCAATTGCTGAAATTTTTTCCGAAAGGAGGTAGTAGAACAACACAATTAGTACACCGGTTATTGTATGCCGCTCTGATCGAGGCCAGAAGCTGTGAACGGTTTCGCCTGCTGTCAGAACAACTCGAAGACAAAGAACTGGCCGAGTTTTACCATAAATTAATGGTCAGCGAAGCAAGCCACTATACCATGTTCTTAAAATTCGCAAGACAGTATGGCGATAAGATAGAGGTTGATGAAAAATGGGAGGCCTTACTGGAATACGAAGCCGAAATCATGAAAAACCTAGGTACAAAAGGATGGGTTCATGGGTGAAGTATCTCACTGTTCACAGTGAGCAGTTATTGATATAAAAAAACTATAAACACTTTCAAACTTGACTCTTGAACTTGTTTCTTGTACTTGACCTTTGAACCATGCCTTCGGCAGGCAGGTTTAATTATTTTTCGCTTACTGCCTACTTTTCGTCTAGCTTATCAAGGTAATAATCGTACATCGCGAATTGCGACCGTATCTGAATGTTCTTGTTTTTTCGATAGGTATTGTCTTGTGATGCATTAAAAACCCGAGCTTTAACATTATCGTTCCAAGAAATCTCAAAAGTATCCAACAGCTCTTTCTTGATATCTTCGTCATAAATAGGGCAGCCAACTTCTACTCGAAAATCGAGGTTACGGGTCATCCAATCCGCAGAAGAGATATAGATTTTAGAGTCATCGTTATTACCGAAGATAAAAACTCTGGGGTGTTCTAAAAACTTATCCACAATACTAATGGCCTCAATATTTTCACTCATACCTTTAACACCGGGCACCAAACAACAGACTCCACGTATTATCAATTGGATCTTTACCCCTGCTCTACTTGCCTCGTATAGTTTATCTACCATTTTATAGCTGGTAAGACTGTTCATTTTGATTTTGATAAATGCTTCTCGGCCTTGAATGGCATTGGCAATCTCATCGTCTATCAGCTTAGAAAATGTGCTCTTGGTGTAGTGCGGCGAGACGATCAGATGCTTATAATTATTGATTTTATAAGTGGTCTCAAAGAAATCAAACACCTTGTTCAGTTCTTTCAAAATGGCATCATGGGCGGTAAATAACGTGTAATCGGTATAAATTCGAGCCGTAGCCTCGTTAAAATTACCCGTACTTATAAAGCCATATCGCTTTATGCCCTCTTCCTCTTCTCGTTCAATAACGCAAATCTTGCTATGCACCTTAAGGCCGGGCACACCAAATATGAGTTTAACCCCTTCGGCCTGTAATTCTTCAGCGTACTCAATATTCGCCTGTTCGTCAAAACGGGCCTGCAGTTCTATCTGTACGGTTACCTGCTTGCCGTTCTTGACGGCATTTATCAATGATGTTGCCACTTGCGAGTTCCGTGCCAAGCGATATACGGTAATCTTTATGCGCTTCACCTTTGGATCCAATGCAGCTTCCCGAATAAATTTTATGATGTAGGAAAAAGTATGGTAGGGCGTATACTGTAAATAGTCTTTTTTTGCGATATGTTCGAAAAGACTTCCTTCCATGCGTAACCCTTTAACAGCTATGGGTTCGATTTTGTCGTACAACAAATCTTGTCGGCCAAGACTGGGAAATCCCATATAATCACGTCTATTGTGGTATCTACCACCAGGTATTACACTATCTGTTCCTTCAATACCCATTTTATCCTTTAAAAAACCCAATGTGTCTGCACCAATGTTCTTATCGTAAACAAAACGCACTGGATCGCCCACCTTTCTATGTTCTACGCTTGATGATATCTTATCAATAAAGCTTTTGCTCAGATCATTGTCTATATCAAGCTCGGCATCACGGGTTATTTTGATCATATACGCTGATATCGATTCGTACTCGAACATACTAAAAATATTTCTAAGGCAATACCGTATAAGATCGTCTAAAATGATAATATAACTTTTATCGCCTTCTTTAGGGAGTTCAATAAAACGATCGATTCCTTTCGGAACCTCTATCAGGGCATATCGTTTTTCTTTCTTATCCGCCTCCTGCCCACCGAGAATAAGCATCTTAACGGCCAAGTAGGCCGCTGTATCTTTCAAGGTAGGAAATTTGGTAAGCTCGTTCAAGATGATGATGACCAATTGAGGACTGACCTTTTGAAGAAAGTAATTTTTCACAAACTCTTTTTGGCCCTCACCCAATTCGGTTTCATTGATAATGAAAATATTCTCGTTCTCGAGTTCTGCCTCTATATCCTTTAATATGACCAAACTTTCGGTCTGTTGCTTGATTACCGTTTCGGTAATTTGTTTCAAAAGATCTTTTGCCTTCTCACCGCCCAAAACACTCTTACCGGTTTTTCCGGCAATGACGATTCTTTTTACCGTGGCATAGCGTACCTTAAAGAATTCATCAAGGTTGTTCGAAAAGATACCTAGAAATCGAAGTCGCTCTATTAAAGGAACATTTTTGTCACCGCTTTCTTGCAATACGCGTTCATTGAAACGAAGCCAACTTATCTCGCGGTTAATGTATTGGTTTGTGGTTTTTATCATCGAACTCGTTTAAACTCTTAATTGCTTTGGAAAGATAGTCTGTTTTGTAATTCCCTTTTTTATGGCAGCCCAATTATCAGTATCGAATTGCAATTGCACCAGTCCACTTGTAGATACGTTTTCAATATAGGCATTTCCCAAAGAATTAGCGATGTGGGTAAAAGCGTGGTTGTGCCCAAAAATCATAACCGTTTCTAGACTATCGTCAAGTTCAGTGATATACTGAAGCACATCGTCGCCAGAAAAATCATATAATTGCTCTGCAACTTGAAATTTATCAAAGGGATGGTAAAGTTGCCTTAAAAATATCATACAGGTATGCAAGGCTCTATTTGCCGGACTTGAAAAAACCGCATCTAAAGCAATGCCCTGTTCATTAAATTTATCTGATACCAATAGCGCATCGTTTATACCCCTTTCAGATAAGGGTCGATCCCTATCGCTTACGGAATGCTCCCAAGACGATTTCCCGTGGCGAACCAGTATAAGTTGTTTCATTAATACAGCGTTTATGATTAAACGATCAAGGTGCCAAGCGTTCTATTTTCCAATCAAAATTCTTTTGCAGCGAATAGCGGATACGGTCATGCAAACGATTGGGCCTACCTTGCCAGAACTCAATGGAAACTGGTTTTACAATATATCCGCCCCAAAAATCGGGACGTTCGATTTCTTTGCCCTCTAACTCTTTTTCAAGCTTCTTGAGGTCTTCTTCAAGAATATCTCTAGAAGCAATAACAGTACTTTGAGGAGAGATAATAGCACCTAATTTGCTGCCCTCAGGCCTTGATTCAAAATACCCATCAGAAAGGTTCTTCGCTATTTTTTCAGCTTTTCCCTTAATAATGATCTGACGCTCCATATTCGGCCAAAGAAAAGAAATACAAACCTGAGGGATCCTGGCAATAGCCTTTCCCTTTTCACTATCGTAGTTGGTATAAAAGATAAAACCCTCATGGGTATATTTCTTCAGAAGCACTACCCTATTCTTCGGAAAACCATCTAAACCAATCGTAGAAAGGGTCATGGCATTGTTTTCATCATTGCCCCCGGAAGCCTCGACCTCATAAAACCATTTTTGAAAAAGTTCTATCGGATTTTCTGAAATAGCATCTTCAATCAAAGCGCTCTTTTCGTATGATCTTCGATAATTTTCTAAGTCTTTTTGCATTTGCCCTCAATCTATAAGCCGTTTAATGTGTAAAAAGACTCCCTCGGAACCTACTGCACAAAACCATTTAAACAAGATAAGCAAAGTTCAGGAATTCTTATCAAAAAAACACTATGGATGGGGTATTTATAGAGGCCGTAGAGAATTGGGGCAGGAAACAAAAATCAGTTCAATACACCTTTTTATATGATATTCTTGTCTGTACAGGGGCATCGGCAGGGTACGACAGATAGTCTAACACCATGGTACTCTTGGTCACTTTTATCTTGCTCTGAAATAAATTGTTGTTCAACCGTTCTTTTTGTTGAACGGAATTAAAATCTTTATCCCACGAAGTTCTTTCTTCAGCAAAAAGAAAAAGGCTATCACTTTCTATTTTGAATTTACCAGTGGTCAAGATCCAAGAAGTAAGCTCGTCGATCGAATTGCCGTTGAAGCCAAAAAAATCGATTTTATCAATATACGTACCGTCCGCTTCAAAGATGTAAGCTTTTCTCATTAAGCCGCCAGGTTGAAGAGCGTCTGAACGCTGCCACTTACCAAGTAGTGATTCTTTGATATCCTTTTTTTCACAAGAAATAAAAAACAGTGTTAAAAAAACCAAGCAAAAAGAATATACTCGTTTCATAGCTTTTCTTTAAAGACGTGAACCTGTCAAATAGGTTGCGTTAAAAGTCAAACACCTTACCGTCATCGGCAAGCGCTACATTGTCAAAAACCGCTTGTGCCTCTTCTTTAAAAAGTTCTATGGATTTATAACGGGTGGAATAATGCCCTAAGATCAACTGCCCCACACCAGCGGCTTTTGCAATAGCAGCGGCTTCTTTTGCCGTAGCGTGTTTGGTTTTGCCCGATAGATGCACCTCAGACTCTAAAAAAGTGGATTCATGATACAAGACAGTAACATTCTTGATTTGAGGAACTATTTCGGGCTTGTAGGCGGTATCACTACAAAAGGCGTAGCTCTTGGGCGGGGGCGGGTCAAAGGTCACTTCTAAATTTGGTATTCGTTTACCCTCTTCTGAGGTAACGTCTTTTCCGTTTTTTAGGTTTTGGTAATATGCTTTATCAATCTTGTACTTTACAGCCGCTTCTATATTCAATTTTCGTTCGCCCAATTTTTCTTTGAACAAAAACCCATTGGTATACACCCTATGATTTAGGGGAATAGTCTCAACGGTTACCTTTTCATCTTCAAAAACCAACTGTGGGTCTTTCGATGTCAATTCGTGAAAGGTAAGTTGGTAATTTGTCCATGAATTTCCTAATTTCAACAGTAGGGTCATCGCTTCCTGTATTCCTTTGGGGCCGTATACGTGCATTTCTTTTTCCCTTCCCAACAAACGAAAAGTAGCTATCAACCCTGGTAATCCGAAGAAATGATCGCCATGCAAATGGGAAATAAAAATATGGTTGATCCTAGAAAATTTAACTTTTCCCTTTCGTAGTTGTACTTGGGTCCCCTCACCACAATCAATCAAGAACATATGGTTCTTGATTTCAAGAACCTGCGAGGTAGGGTTCGTCATTGTTCGTGGTGTGGCTGCGTAGCAACCTAGAATGTGTAGTTTCAAAGCCCGAGACCCCTTTCTATTTCTTCTATTTCAATAATATCCCTTGCTTCTTGAATGGTGGGCACTACTGATATTTCATCGGGCACCTCATCGTAAGAAACCGAATTGGTCACTAGAACAAACGACCTATTTGCCTCTCTATGGGCGTTTGAAAGCTGTAAAAATTCAAGTACATCACCGGCCGTCAATTTTGAGAACGAAAAAAGGTTCACAATGATATTGTCATTTTTGATTTTCGTGTACGCCCCATTTAAATTTTTCAAAAAGGCATTCAAATCGATATTTTCTTGGGAAACCAAAGTAGTGGTTCTCTCTTTTTCAAATATCATACGATTCTATTTTATTTTATTTTTGAAGCTAATAAATATATCACTGCCATACGAATGGCAACGCCGTTTTCTACCTGATTCAAAATAATGGATTGTTTTGAATCGGCCACATCACTGGTAATCTCTACCCCACGATTAATAGGTCCGGGGTGCATAATCACAATTTCTTTCTCCAAGCTATTCAGCAAGGCCCTGTTCACGCCAAACTGTTGGGTGTATTCACGGGTTGTTGGAAAATAGCTAATATCAAGCCTTTCGTTTTGTATGCGCAGCATATTGGCGACATCGCACCAGTTCAATGCTTTTCTTAAATCGGTCTCTACTTCTACGCCCAATGATTCAATATATTTGGGCAACAAGGTTCTCGGCCCACAGACCTTTACTTGGGCACCTTGCAATTTAAGCGCGAAAATATTAGACAGGGCAACTCTTGAATGAAGGATGTCGCCGACAATCACCACTTTTTTACCTGCCACGTCACCTAATTTCTCACGTATTGAATAAGAATCCAACAAGGCCTGTGTGGGATGTTCGTGTGCCCCATCACCTGCGTTTATAATAGAAGCTTCTACATGTTTCGACAAGAATATACCAGCTCCGGCATGGGGGTGCCGCATCACCACCATATCGACTTTCATCGAAAGAATATTGTTTACCGTATCAATAAGGGTCTCGCCTTTCTTGACAGATGACTGGCCAGCCGAGAAATTGATGACATCGGCAGAGAGCCTTTTTTCGGCAAGTTCAAAAGAGAGTTTTGTTCGGGTACTGTTTTCAAAGAAGATATTGGCAATGGTAATATCGCGTAGCGAGGGTACTTTTTTAATCGAACGGTTAATGACTTCCTTAAAATGATCAGCTGTTTCGAAAATAAGCTGAATGTCATTTTCGTTCAGATACTTGATTCCCAGTAAGTGTTTTACACTCAGTTCGCCCATTATTGTCGGGTATTGGTTATTGGCTTATTCTCTATGATCAATCTCATTTTTTATGTTCCTACTAAATATATAACATCTTCTCCGTCATTTTCTTTCCACATTACTTTCACTTTTTCATCGTTTATAGCATCTACCTGACGCCCCCTATAATTGGGCTGTATGGGCAAATGTCTACTGAACCTTCTATCGATTAGGGTCAAGAGTTCTATTTCCGATGGTCTACCGAACGACTGTATGGCGGTAAGCGCCGCACGTATACTTCGACCCGTATACAGTACATCATCAATAAGGACCACTTTTTTATCCTCTATCAAAAAATCGATTTCCGTTTTTGCGGCCGACAGGGTTTTGTCTCCCCTTCTAAAATCATCTCTATAAAAAGTAATGTCCAAGAAACCGACGTCAATATGTTTTACACCATATTCCTTTTGAAGGATCTTCGTGAGCCTTTCCGCAACAAAGGTACCTCTTGGCTGTATGCCAATAAGTACCGTATTCGCAAAGTCTAAATGATTTTCAAGGAGTTGGCAAGCCAAACGGTGAAGGATGATGTTTATTTCTTTTGAGGAAAGTAGTACTTTTTGACTCATATTCGATCGTCAACTCGTATGAGCTGCAAAAATAGGGAATTCTCTTTAAATAATATATTTGGTTACGGAAAACAAAAAAAGCCCCGACCTATTGAAAGGTCAGGGCTCTAAATATTTAAATGAATCGCTTATTTCTTTTTAGAACCAGCTTCCATTTTTTCTTTCAACGCTTGTAATGCTTCATTGGCATCGCCCAAAGTAGGCTTGGCTTCTTCAGCACTGGCAGCTTGTCTTTTGACCGCGGCCTTCACATTGCGTTTTTCTTCTTCTCTAAATAAAGCGGTATGACTTGCTACCACTCTTTTAAAGTCTTTGTTGAACTCGATGATCTTGAATTCGGCTTCTTCACCTTTCACCAATTTCTTGCCGTCTTCTTTCTCTAAGTGTCGTTGCGGTACAAAGGCCGTAATATCCTCATTGAATTCAATGATAGCACCTTTATCGACTATCTCACTGATAGCGGCTTTATGAACACTGTCAAGACCAAACTCCTTCTCATACTTATCCCAAGGGTTATCAGTGGTCTGTTTATGGCCTAAGCTCAGCTTACGACCAGCAACATCCAACTCTAAGACTTCGATTTCCATCGTATCGCCTACAGTGACAAATTCTGATGGGTGCTTGATTTTCTTGGTCCATGATAAATCTGATATATAGATCAAACCATCAATACCTTCTTCCAATTCAACGAACACGCCAAAATTGGTATAGTTTCTAACAATACCTTTGTGTTTTGAGCCTACAGGATATTTAGTGGTAATATCGGTCCATGGGTCAGGCGTCAATTGCTTGATACCCAATGACATTTTACGGTCTTCACGATCTAAGGTCAATACTACCGCATCGATCTCATCACCTACTTTGACAAAATCTTGTGCTGAACGCAAATGTGTTGACCAAGACATTTCTGAAACGTGTATCAAACCTTCAACACCTTCAACAACTTCAATAAACGCACCATAGTCGGCTATGACGACTACCCTACCTTTTACCTTGTCACCGATCTTCATTTCATCACTCAATGCATCCCAAGGGTGTTTCTCTAATTGTTTCAAGCCTAGTTGTATTCTTGATTTGTTTTCATCAAAATCAAGAATTACCACATTCAATTTCTGATCTAGCTCAACAATGTCACCTGGGTGGTTGATTCTACTCCAAGATAAATCTGTAATATGTACAAGACCATCAACACCACCAAGATCGATAAAGACGCCGTAAGAAGTAATGTTTTTCACAATACCTTCCAATACCTGTCCTTTTTCAAGTTGGCTGATGATTTCTTTTTTCTGTTCTTCGATATCGGCTTCGATCAATGCTTTGTGCGACACAACAACGTTTTTGAACTCATGGTTGATTTTCACCACTTTGAATTCCATTGTTTTGTTCACATACTGATCGTAGTCACGAATGGGCTTCACATCAATTTGAGAACCTGGCAAGAAAGCCTCGATTCCGAAAACATCAACGATCATACCTCCTTTGGTCCTGCATTTCACAAAACCACTTACTACTTCTTCATTATCATGAGCGGCATTAACGCGATCCCAAGCCATGATGGTTCTGGCCTTTCTGTGCGAAAGTACCAATTGACCACTTTTATCTTCACGAATGTCGATCAAGACCTCAACAGTATCACCAACCTTTAAATCAGGGTTGTAGCGAAATTCGTTCAAAGAAATAACCCCTTCCGATTTTGCATTGATATCGATAATCGCTTCACGATCGGTAATAAATACCACGGTACCGGTAACCACTTCTGAATCTGCCGTATCAACAAAATTCTCAGTGACCAACTTTTCAAATTCCTCTAACTTAGCGTCTTCAACGCGCTCAATACCTTGCTCGTATTTTTCCCAATTAAAGTTCTCTAAAAATTCTTTTGGATCCTGAACGGGAATTTCCTCTTTTACTTCTTGCGTAGTCTCTTCTACAGTTTCTGCTATTTTTTCAACAGTTTCTTCTACTGTTTCTTTTACTTCTACAGTAGTTTCTTCTACTGTTTTTTTTACTTCCTCAGTAGTTTCCTCTACTTTAGATTTTGCTTTTTCTTCGGCCATTTGAAGGTATTATTTGTATTCTACGATCTTACAAGAGTTAAACAATTACCGTAGAAGGTGTTATCTGTTTTTTTCGATTTCCTTTTTCTCTTGATTCTTTGTAAAAAAGGAGTGCAAAAATACATTTTTTATATACGTAAACCAACCCTATTGACAGAAGGTTTACGCTAGGACACAATTATCCGAAAGTTTTGTTTTTAAAGTAGCCTGAGAATCCCGTATTTTTATTTTGCGAAATTCAAATACGAATACCCCTTTGATCTGGCAAATAATAGATATGGCGCCCCGCTGGATGCTCTTTCGCTGCACCGCACAACATAAAAGCGACAAGGGCTGCAAGTTCCAAAAAAGGAGGGCTTCCTGATAATCGTCTCTTTCGACCGGCCACAAGAGGCCAGGGACGATTACGCC
>UOEL01000069.1_pt1 | contig 29457 bp, 32 predicted proteins | sample 1989351 | NCBI WGS metagenome assembly UOEL01 (sample SAMEA4712195, study PRJEB27164) | hydrothermal vent metagenome | biome: marine basaltic hydrothermal vent biome; feature: marine hydrothermal vent; material: mineral | place: Pacific Ocean | collected 2011-06-14/2011-07-23 | depth 1719 m
GTGCGGTCACGGCAACCGGCTCTAAGGCAGAAGACCTGTTGGTCCTTCAAGCCCAAGGTAATGAAGGCGATCAAGAGTTTTGGAAACTATCCCATAACGGGTACGGCCAAGGTGGGCGAAACAGTGTTAAGCGGGCAGGAAGAGGGCGTTCGGGGCATGAATAACGGAACCAAAAAACTCGTTGTGGCCGGCATCGAGAAGAAGAAAAAAGGGGTGCCCAGACTCTATGCAAGGCAGATATCCCATGCCGACGCAGCTTCATTGGGCGGCGACCATATCCCCATCAACGCAAACGTTACCACGGGCCATTGGGGAAGGATTTCGCCAACCCGGTACAGATCCCTTCGGGCAAAAAGGGAAGCAACTTCCCCGAACCGCACAGGGCGATAATGAACCTCAAGGGGCGGCCCAGGAGAATGCACCACCATGTACGGCACCTACAAGACCATCCTGAACGAATACCGCTATAGGTTCAACAGCAGCTTTATGAAGAAGGGCATATTCGATAACCTGATGCTGCGCATGGTAAAGGCCCCACCTTGCCATATCAAAAATATCAATGCTTAAGCGCCTAAGTCAACAAGATAATAAAGAACTGATTGAAGCGTTAAATACACTGGACATAAATGCAATTGTAAACCGGTTGAAAAGAATATCTGCCACCAAGTTTTCAAAAAGTTGTATTTCCCCCAGAACTTTGTAGAAAACAAGCGTTAAATAATTGGGAAAGTAAATAGGTAGACCATATCTTTAAATCCTGATAAATCATAAAATTAGTAATGAGAAAATTCTGGGGCATCCTTTTTATCGCAAGCGTACTGTTTTCCTGTAAAGAAGATCAGACCGCTAAAGAAGTCAAAAAAGAAATTGCGACCATATCTGTAGTCAAAAAACCCTTGGTCAAAAAATTCGGCTTTAATCTAGATGATTTTACGGTGGTATATGATACCATTAGAAAAGGCGATAGTTTTGGTGAGTTGATGTTAGAGAATAAAGTGGATTATCCGAAGATCGCCAAAGTGTCCGAAGATTTTAAAGACACCTTTGATGTGAGACGAATACGTGTCGGCAAACCCTACACGATATTGAAGTCAAAAGACACTACTGAGTGCGCACAGGTGTTCATATATGAAAACGACCGTATAAATTATACGGTAATCGATTTAAGAGACAGTATTTCTGCCTATACCGATAAAAAGGAAGTTAAGTATGTAGAGAGAGAAGCATCGGGTATAATAGAAACTTCTTTGTCTGAAGCGATTTTGGCTCAGGGCATCGACTATAATGTGACCAACAACTTATCTGAAATTTATGCTTGGACAATTGATTTCTTCAGACTTCAAAAGGGAGACAAGTTCAAGGTCATATATAAGGAAAAATTTATCAACGATACTATTTACGCAGGTGCAGAACCCATAGAAGCTGCGTATTTTGAACATAACGGCAGGCCCATTTACGCTTTCGCGTATGAAAATGGCTCATTAAAAAGCATTGCTGACTATTATGATGATGAAGCCAATAATTTGAGAAGAACTTTTTTAAGGGCCCCGGTCAAGTTCAGCCGTATATCTTCACGTTACAACTTGAAGCGCAGAATACGATATTATGGCAATAGAATCCGCCCTCATAAAGGAACCGATTATGCGGCTCCCAGAGGAACCCCCATCATGGCAACCGCAGATGGTACGGTAACCGAATCTACACGTAGGGGTGGCAATGGCAAATATGTGAAAATTAGACACAACGGAAAGTACAGCACGCAATATTTGCACATGAAAAAACAGAATGTGAAGAGAGGTGATTTCGTGCGTCAGGGTGATATAATAGGATGGATAGGAATGACCGGAAATACGAGCGGCCCCCACGTTTGCTATCGTTTTTGGAGAAATGGCAGACAGGTAGATCCATTGCGTGAAGAGCTTCCAAAAGCAGAACCCTTGGCAGAAACCCTGCAACCTGATTATTTCACTTATATAGATCCTATAAAATATCAATTGGACTGTATGTTGTTTCCTGAAAGACCGATTGAGGAAGAAGAGGAATTATTGACCTTCAATCAAGAGTAACCCTTTGAAGTTTTTCAATAACCTATTAGTTTCGGGATTATAGCGTATTTTTACCGCTTGATATTGCATCAAAAAAGGCAAAGAACAAGTTGTAAATCTTAAAAGCATTCCTAAATGTCTTTACAAAATATCGATCCGACCGCTACACAGGCTTGGAAAAAACTCACCCAACATTTTAACGAGACAAAAGACAGCCACCTAAAAGATCTTTTTGCGACCGATTCGAACAGATCAAATGATTTTACGTTAAAGTGGAATGATTTTCTATTGGATTTCTCAAAAAATAGAATCACCAAAGAAACCCTAAAATTATTGTTGCAACTTGCCGATGAGGTAAATTTGAAAGACGCCGTTCAAAAGTATTTCAGGGGAGATTTGATAAACGAGACCGAAAACAGGGCCGTTCTACATACCGCCTTGCGGGCAAAGAAATCAGATGTGGTTCTTGTTGACGGAGAAAATGTGGTGCCTGAAATATATCGTGTCAAAGACCAAATAAAGGCCTTTGCCCAAGCCGTGATATCTGGCAACAAGAAAGGCTATACGGGCAAAACATTTACCAATGTCGTAAACATTGGCATTGGGGGATCCGATCTGGGCCCCGCAATGGTGACCGAGGCATTAAAATTCTATAAAAACCATCTAAAAACACATTTTGTAAGTAATGTAGATGGTGACCATGTACATGAAGTGTTAAAAGAACTGAATGCCGAAACCACACTTTTTGTAATCGTCTCCAAAACATTTACCACCCAAGAGACTTTAAACAATGCCACAACTATTAAAGAGTGGTTCTTAAAAAGCGGTAATCAAAAAGATATTGCCAAGCACTTTGTAGCGGTCTCGACAAATACCGAAAAAATAGCCGAATTTGGTATTGCAGTTGAAAATGTATTTCCTATGTGGAACTGGGTCGGTGGTCGATTTTCACTATGGAGCGCCGTGGGCCTTTCTATAGCTTTGGCTACAGGATTCGAAAATTTCGATGCCCTATTAAGAGGCGCCAATAAAATGGACGAACATTTCAGGAACGAAGATCTTGATAAGAACATACCAGTGATTTTAGCACTTTTGAGCGTGTGGTACAATAATTTTTATGGTGCCGAAACCGAGGCGATTATTCCGTACACCCAATATTTAAGTAGATTTTCAGCCTACCTGCAACAGGGTGTTATGGAAAGTAACGGAAAGAGTGTCGATAGAAATGGCAAAAAGACGGCCTATCAGACCGGAACCATAATTTGGGGCGAACCCGGCACAAACGCCCAACATGCTTTTTTTCAATTGATACATCAAGGCACCAAATTGACCCCTGCTGATTTTATAGGGTTTAAAAAATCACTGCATGGCGATAAAGACCATCATAATAAGTTAATGGCCAATTTCTTTGCCCAGACAGAAGCTTTGATGAACGGCAAGACCTCAGATGAGGTCCGTAAAGAACTGGAATCTAAAAATATGCCTGAAAATGAAATCCGTAAATTACTTCCGTTTAAGGTTTTTGAAGGTAATAAACCCACCAATACTTTTTTGATCGACAAGCTGACCCCCAAAAGCCTAGGGGCATTGATTGCCCTGTACGAGCATAAAATTTTTGTGCAAGGGGTGATATGGAATATCTTCAGTTATGACCAATGGGGCGTTGAACTTGGCAAGCAATTGGCGGACAAAACACTGAATGATATTCAGAAATCAGAAATCAGCGATCATGATAGCTCTACCTTACAGCTTTTACGATCTTTTAAGTATTAATTCGAATTTCTCTCATTTCTTGATAAAGTCTAATAACTTCTTTTTATAAGGTTTTTGGTTTGCCAATTTTATGTTAAGTTTGGCTTGACTAATTTAACGTTGTCTTAATGCGCTTGTGTTGAAAATACAGCAATTTTGCAACAAACAGAAACTTAATAAACACGAGAACAAATGAGACAGAATTATTTAGCAGTGGTCGCGTTTTTAATGACCGCCATTGCATTTTCACAAGGGGTTACAACCTCAAGTATGCAAGGAAGTGTATTGGACGATAATGGAGAGCCACTTTTTGGTGCCAATGTAGTAGCCACCCACAAGCCTTCAGGAACCACTTATGGGGCTATTGTCAATGAAGAAGGAAGGTTCTATTTGCCAAACATACGTGTGGGCGGTCCTTATACAGTGGTAATCAGTTATGTAGGGTTCGAGAACAAAACATATGATGGTATTGTTTTGGGTCTAGGCCAAAGTTATGATTTGAAAGCGACCATGGCCGCAGGGGTCGAGCTTCAAGAGGTAGTCGTCACTTCCACTAGAGGGGGTATTGTAGATCCGGACAGGACAGGGCCTTCAATAAATCTTTCTAGGGATAAAATGGATGCTTTACCTACGATTACCAGAAGTATTAATGACTTTACAAGACTAACGCCCCAGTCTAACGGAACTTCTTTTGCCGGCACATCGAGCAGATTCAACAACTACACCATTGATGGTAATATCTATAACAACAATTTTGGTCTGGGTTCAGGTCAATTTGCCGGTGCAAACCCTATTTCTTTGGATGCAATAGAAGAAGTTCAAGTAAATCTTGCGCCTTTCGATGTTCGTTTGGCTGGCTTTACAGGGGCCTCTGTAAATGCGATTACAAAATCAGGGACCAATGATTTTAAAGGTTCGATTTATTATTATTTGAGAAATGATCAAATGGTCGGTGATAAACTTAGGGGTTTGACCTTAAATAGGGGAGATTCCAGAAATGAGATTAAAGGAATAAGTCTTGGGGGTCCGATTATAAAGAACAAACTCTTTTTCTTTGTTAGTTATGAAGAAGAGGAAACAGCTGTTCCAGGTTTTACCAGACAGGCTTCCAGACCTGGCCTTGCCCCAGATGGTTTACTTATTTCAAGAGTTCCTGCTTCGGATCTTGACTTTGTTCAAGAACAGATGCTAAGTATTTATGGTTATGAAACAGGGTCTTATGAGAACTATCCCTTTGCATCCGAGCAGACCAGATTTAATGTTAGATTGGATTATAACCTTAACCAAAACAATAAATTTTCATTGAGGTACAATAGGTATGAAGCAGCGTCAGATGTACCTATAAACCGGAACTCCAATAGATTTTTGCCTACGAGATACAGGAATACGAGCAGACAGGATATTGAGGCAATAACCTTTGCAAACGCAAATTATACCAATGATAGATTGGTGGAATCGGTTGTTGGGGAATGGAACTCGAAGGTTTCAGATAATATGAGCAATCAATTAAATGTTGGGTATACTGCAATAAGAGACCCTAAAAGAGGTGTTCCCGGAGGGCAGGACTTTCCTTTCATTGAAATTTTGGAACCGGACGAATCGGGAAATTTACTTTACTATACCGCACTGGGCAACGAACTGTTTACTGTTGGAAACCTTTTGGAGAACAATGTATTCAACATAACCAATAATTTTTCCATTTACTCAGGCAAGCATACCTATACAATTGGAGCCAATTTTGAATACATGACTTTTAAAAATGCGTTCAATCCAGTGTTCAATGGTTTTTATAGATTTACAAGTTATGATAGTTTTGTGGAAACCGTCATTAACCGAACCCCAGGGGCTTTTCCTGACGCATTTGCAAAAAGTTTTGCTTTGGACGGGTCAACAACACCTCCGGTCGATGAAACCAATTTTGGACAGTTTGGGGTATATTTCCAAGACGAATTTCAGGTCACCGACAATTTAAAGTTGACAGGTGGTCTTAGAATCGACTTTCCGTTTTACGCTACCGATATTCCAAGAAACACCTTGCTGGATGATCTGAACAAGTCATATACAGACGCTGATGGTAATTCCTTTACACCAGATGTTAGCCAGTTTCCGAAAGTAAGGCCACTATGGTCACCAAGAATCGGGGTTAATTGGGATGTAAACGGCGAAGGTAAAACACAAGTAAGGGGTGGAACAGGTGTTTTTTCGGGTCGTATTCCTTTTGTTTGGCTAAGTAATCAAGTAAATGGTTCAGGTGTCGTTCGTGGAGGCATTGGTTTTGAAGGCGCCGAGGTGGCCGATGAATTTGGGGCAAACTATGTTTTTGACCCCGATGTCACTTTTGGCAATCCTGCGAATCCCAGCCAAACCCTTTCCAATGAGTTGAACCTTACGGATAGAGAATTTAAATTGCCACAGGTATGGCGTACCAATATAGGTGTAGATCATGAACTTCCTTTTGGTATTACCGGAACTTTGGATTTCATTTATTCAAGAGATATATCTACACCAATAGTCTACAACCCTGTTTTAAGAGCTCCCGACGGAACTTTGAACGGCCCAGACCAAAGACCATATTGGGAAGAGGGCTATTCTAGCGATGATGACTTTAGAAATGTCTTTTTATTGACAAATGCAAATAGAAAAGCCGACTACTATTCCTTTACCGCACAGTTACAAAAACAATTTGACAATGGTTTCTACGCAATGGTGGCATATACGGCATCAAGAGCCCGTGATTTGGACGCCACTGGAGGATCACAAGCGGGGTCTCTTTGGACAGCAACAGTCCAAGAAGACAGAAATGATCCCAAGTTAGGTTTTGCTGCGTTTGATCAGCCCAATCGTTTTATAGCTAATTTAAACTATAAGACCGAAAACACTACAATTGCCCTTTTTTGGCAAGGTGGTGAAAATGGAAGATATAGTTACACTTATTCGGGAAACTTTGGGGATAATTCAAATCGTTTGATTTACATACCCAATGACGCTTCAGAGTTGAACTTTGAAGAGTTTACTTTAGACGGGGCAACTGTCACGGAGCAAAGCCAGATCAATGCGCTGAATGCTTATATAGCCCAAGATGAGTACTTGAGCGGGAACAGAGGAAAAATAGCCGAGAGAAACGGTGCTAAGAACCCGTGGCTGAACAGGTATGATCTGAGAATAACCGAGGATATTAATTTATGCAAGGACAAAAAGAACAAGATTCAATTGTCACTCGACTTTTTGAACATTGGTAATATGTTAAATTCGGACTGGGGAGTTCCTCAATTTGCTTTCCAACGTAATTTGTTGAACTATAGGGGAAGAAATGGTGCCGGGGAGCCTACTTATAGATTGAACACAGTTCCTGGAACAACAGATTTGCCCACAGAGACCAATAGACCATCAACCAATATAGGTGATACATGGAGGTTACAGGTTGGGGTCAGATATTTATTTAACTAATTATTCCCAAATTATGAGATTAAACCCTGCCAATCGGCAGGGTTTTTTGTGCCTGAAAATTACGTTTTGAGAAAAATCAATATTACTGACATGATTTTTTAATCTCTTTGGGTTTAATTCCCCGAGGCTTGCCTCGATTTTTAGAGGAAAGTTTGAAAACGGATGGTTTTCATCAAATCAAAAACTATCTTCCATTAAATGCCTCGTGGGCTTGCCCCGAGGATTTTTTTACCAATAAATGCAAGTTTATTACTAGATATTTTGTTATATTCAAAGAAAGTATTAACCCTAAATCAAAGCGCAATGAAAAAGAGATTCATAATTATCTGTTCCTTAATTTGTACTATCCTCTTGTGACGAAGAAACTCTAAAGCCAGAATATTCCGATGAAGAAGGTATTGTTGATGATGTGGAAATTACGGTCATTGAATTAGCTTATCCAGATGTTGAAGGAGAACTTATAACTATTCCCCAACCCAAAGGAGATGAGGTGGTCTTAAGGAAAATTGGTAACGACTATATTTGGGTGGGAGATATTATTCTAAATAAAGATCAGATTAAAAATTTTTACGAAAACAGAATTACTGAGAGAACGGCTTTGTCAACTCTTTCTAAGCACTGGCCCAAGGCGACTATATACTATAAAATTTCTTCTAATCTCCCGAATCAACAGAGAGTTACAAATGCAATTGATAGATGGAAGCAAAGTGCGCCATATTTGAACTTTGTTGTAAGAACAAATCAAACTAATTATATTGAATTTATTCCAGAGTCAGAGTGTAGTTCCAATCTTGGAATGATTGGCGGAAGACAATTGATTAAGTTAGCACCTACTTGTACTATGGGAAATGCAATGCATGAAATTGGTCATGCAATTGGTTTGTTACATGAGCAAACTAGAACAGATAGAGATTAATTTTATTAGAGTACTTAACAACAATATTCAACCTGATCGGCTTAGTCAATTTAACAGATATGACCAAGAGGGAATATCTGGTTTTCAAATAAATACAATTGACTACAACTCTATTGTGATGTACCCTTCTTTTAATTCTTTTGCCATTAATAGCAATTTACCTACTATGGAAAGATTAGATGGTTCTACCTGGCTTGCGAACAGAACCAATCTATCCGTAGGGGATATAGAGATTACAGATTTACTATATGGAGGACTATACGCAAAATTGTATTTTGTAACTACGGAATATGAGAGTAGTCCTGAAGATAACTTTCATGCGCAAGACGTCTATGTGAAATTTTATTCTGATGTGAACTATAGTAATCGAGTTAGTCTAAATCAAAACGTTGATTTTAAGTTTAAGATTGTTAATACTAATGAATACAGCGGAACCTCAAGCACTAATTTTTATAGTAAATCGCTCATATCAGGTAATCAAAGTTATTTTATACAAAATTATACTAGAACAAATATGCAGTATGACTATGGAGATATAGAACCTGTAAGCTATTCTCAGGCTTTAATAATTACCCAAGGGTTTAGTTATATTGACTAATTTTCATATGGAAATATGGGCCCTGCCAACGGGCAGGGTTTTTTTATGCCCAAAGAATTCGTATTTTAGAGTCCTAAAACAAATCGTATGTACGAAATCATATTTACAATACACAGCTATTTGGCCTATGTAGTTCTTGCAATTCTCTTATTGGTTTTTATCAATGCGATCCGAGGCTGGTTTGCCAATAAAATATTTACTCTTGAAAAAGACTACCGTATAAGTTTATTTGGTTTGATTTTGGCCCATATACAATTATTGGTCGGGTTGATTTTGTATTTCGTTTCCGCAAAGGGGCTGAATACCGTACAGGAGTTGGGCATGGGCGGTATGGGCCCTGCTGCTCGCTTGCTTGCCGTAGAGCATCCTTTTGTGAATATTCTAGCCGTTGTATTGATAACGGTCGGCTGGTCAAGACACAAGAAATTCTTAGAAGCAAAAAAGAAATTTAAGAGCATAGCTATCTTCTATGGTTTGGGGCTGCTATTTATATTGAGCCGATTGCCATGGGGGCAGTGGTTGGGGTAGTTCCAGTTTTTATTTTTGAATCAACAAAATTTACTTATAATTAAATCCGTAACTAATCAGTCTATGGTTTGAGGCTGTAATTTAGCGATAAGAACTAGGGCATTCAAGACGTTCATGCCATTTCAACGAACCCACAGATCTAGAACTACAAGTAGGAACCTATAGGGCCACCTATGGCCATTGGCCTGAACTACTATTAGACCGTACCTACCTCAATAGGGAAAACAGGAAGTGGCTAAAGGAAAGGAATATAAGGATAGTGGGCAAGCCATTGGGGCGACCGCCCAAAGAACAGTTGAGCCATTTCTGTCAAATAAATTCGGGTAATTTCTTGTTCTCCCGTGAATTTGAAAAGGAATAATTTCTGAACCGTCCTTTTTTTGACACCATTTATTAATATTCAATTCATTAGCAATTTCGGCTGTTGTCATTTGCCCTCCTTTTTTCTGTAAAACCTTTTCTATTGCTTCGTGAAGTGTCATAGTCTATTTTTAACAAGATTTTCTCTCGCCTTGTTGCCAACAAACACTATTAAGTATTGGGCATAAGTCTTGCCACATACTTGCCGATAACATCAAATTCAAGATTGACCACCGCACCTATTTTGTACGAACCAAATCGGGTATTCTCGTAGGTATACGGAATAATGGCAACGCTAAACATTTTTTTTTTAGAATTCATTACGGTCAAACTAACGCCGTCTACCGTGATGCTTCCCTTTTCGATGGTAACATTGTTCTGGTCAGTACCATATTCAAAGGTAAAAACCCAACTGCCTTCTTTTTCTTCAATGTTCGTACAGCTACCCCTTTGGTCAACATGCCCCTGTACGATATGGCCATCTAATCGAGATCCTAAGATCATGGCGCGCTCTAAGTTTACTTTTTCGCCCACCTTTAAACTTCCAAGGTTTGTTTTTCGCAAGGTTTCCTCAATCGCAGTTACGGCATATGAATTTTCATCTAAAGAGACGACGGTCAAACAAACGCCATTGTGGGCAACACTTTGGTCGATTTTCAACGTTGGGGCAAGTGGTGAACTTATGGTGATATGAAGGTTGCCACCATCCTCTATTAATTGCAGTACCTTGCCTAAAGTTTCGATTATACCCGTAAACATCTTCCGTTTAAATTAAGTAGTTTTGTTAAATATGGAATTTGAGAACTCGTCTTGAATTATTGTTTGGAACCGAGATCCCGGTTATCAGGAGGCTTTCGTGCCGTAATGAAGTCGTTTTTTGGTTTCATAGTATCGCTACGGAACTAAAAAACGGCAAAATTAGGGTGCGAAATTCGCAGGTAAAAGAATAACCCAAGACAAGTTCAAGATACAAAGGTAAAGATATAATGGGCGAAAACAGAAAAATAAAATTGGGTGTCTCTATAGGTGATCTGAACGGAGTCGGATGCGAAGTAGCCTTGAAAACCTTTGAGGATTCTAGAATGCTAGATTTCTGCACACCTGTTTTTTTTGCTTCCAATAAGACCATTTCGGCACAAAAAAGCGCATTGGGCATTGATATTGATTTCAGCGGTATTCAAGAAGTTTCAAATGCAATAGATGGCAAAGTCAATGTAATCAATGTTTGGGAAGAAATTGCCAATATCCAATTTGGAGAAGCCACCAAAGAGGCCGGAGCATTTGCCATAAAATCTCTAAGAGCAGCTGTTGATGCTCTTAAAAATGGTGATATCGATGTCTTGGTAACCGCCCCCATAAATAAAAACAATATTCAAACGGAAGATTTTGACTTTCCCGGCCATACTGATTTTCTGGCGCAAGAGCTCGAAGGCGAAAGCCTGATGTTCATGGTCACCGATGATTTAAAAATCGGTCTGCTTACCGATCATTTGGCGGTCAAAGATGCCCCTGCGGCTATCAATCCGATTTTAATCCGTACAAAAGTACGAACCATTGAAAAATCATTACAAGTTGATTTTGGTGTTCGTCGCCCAAAAGTAGCGCTCTTGGGCATTAACCCCCATAGTGGAGACAATGGCACCATTGGCAAAGAAGAAGATGAAATTTTAAGGCCCGTAATCAAAGAAATGTCAGATGCAGGGCATTTGGTCTTTGGCCCCTATGCCGCCGATGGGTTCTTTGGATCTAATACTTATAAGAATTTCGATGCTATTTTGGCCGCCTACCACGATCAGGGCCTTATACCCTTTAAGACCCTCTCTTTCGGAAAGGGAGTCAATTTTACGGCTGGTTTGAGTAAGGTCCGCACCTCGCCCGATCACGGCACGGCCTATGACATTGCGGGTAAAGGAACAGCCGATCACAGTTCTTTTAAAGAAGCCGTGTTTACCGCTTTGAGTATTTTCAAGAACAGGCAAGAACACACTGAGCTTACCGAAAACGTTTTACAGAAACAAAGAGTACGGCGATAATACACTTTGTCCAATTATTTGAAGGGCATGCACTACTAGGCGCCATTGCCAATGAATTAAGTTATTTAGGCGGGAATACGAAGTGTCTTTTGATAAGCCTTCACATTTCATTTTTAATCGTTGCCCATTATCAAAATAATGGTATCTTTGCACCCGCCTTTGTTTTGGGCGTTGCGTATTAAACAAGTGCTGTGATGAAAAAAAGGGAGTTTAGTATTCCTTTCTCAGGATTGAAGCAAGGAAAACACGAGTTTGATTACGTATTGGAAAACGAGTTCTTTGAATCTTTTGGGTATACTGATTTCAATAATGTCAAAATAATATTAGACGTCTTATTGAAGAAGATGAACACGCTAATCGAGCTCGAACTGATCGTCAATGGTAGTGTAAATGTAAATTGTGATCGTACAAACGAACCGTACGACCAAGACATTTTCGCAAAGTTGGAGCTGGTGGTGAAATTTGGCGATGAATACAATGACGAAGATGATGAGATATTGATTATTCCGCATCGAGCGCATCAGATCAATATCGCACAGTACATTTATGAAATGATTGTTTTAGCTGTTCCGCAAAAAAGAGTTCATCCTAGAGTAATCGATGGCTCACTTGAATCAGGGGCATTGCAAAAATTGAGAGAGCTACAACCAAAAGAAAAGAAGATCAATACAGAAGATACCGATCCCCGATGGGACGTTTTAAAAAAGTTAATAACGGATAAATAAGTTGTAAAATGGCACATCCTAAGCGTAAAATTTCCAAGACCAGAAGAGACAAAAGAAGAACCCATTACAAGGCAGTAGCCCCAACGTTGGCCAAAGACCCAACCACTGGCGAAGTACATTTGTTCCATAGGGCACACTGGCACGAAGGAAAATTATACTACAAGGGTCAAGTACTTATTGACAAAACCGAAGAAGTCGAAGCATAGTCACTGACTTGTGCAAAAATTAAGAACTCCCACTTTTAAAGTTGGGTTTTTTTTATTGGAGTGTCGTCGTTTAATATTTGTAAATGTTGAATTGACCAATCAAGGTATGTAGTATTAGTTTTTAAGCCAAATCATGAACTTTATAAAAATTGCCGTTTTTGGTTAAAAGTCGTAGAAAATTAGTAATTTTCACGAATTTTAAGCCCTTTTTGAGGTTTTTTGGCAAAAACAAGTCTAAATATGAACAACCTAACGGCAGCCATTACGGCTGTGGGATCATATGTTCCCAAGTTTGTACTGACCAACAATATGTTGGAGGAAATGGTAGAGACCAATGATGAATGGATTACCACCCGAACGGGAATCAAGGAAAGAAGAATCTTAAAGAAAGAAGAAGGGGAAGGAACTTCCTATCTCGCGATTAAAGCCGCCGAAGAACTTATAAAAAAGAGCAATGTCGACCCAAAAGAAATTGATCTGGTCATTGTTGCCACTGCTACGCCAGATACTTTGGTCGCCTCTACGGCCGCCTTTGTAGCGTCACAAATTGGGGCTTCAAATGCATTTGGGTATGATTTATTGGCAGCCTGTTCGAGTTTTTTGTTCGGAATGTCAACAGCAAGCAGTTATGTACAATCGGGCAGATATAAAAAAGTACTCTTGATAGGAGCAGATAAAATGTCTTCGATCGTGGATTATACCGATAGAACTACCTGTATTATTTTTGGTGATGGGGCGGGAGCCGTCCTTTTTGAACCCAATACCGAAGGCTTGGGCCTACAAGACGAATATTTACGTTCAGATGGAAATGGCAGAGACCTTCTCAGTATGGATGCAGGGGGGTCTTTAATGCCAGCAACAGAAGAAACCGTAAAGAACAGGAAACACTATATTTATCAAGACGGTCGGTCGGTTTTCAAGTTCGCGATTTCAAATATGGCCGATGTCGCCGCTAAGATAATGGAGAAGAATGACTTAAACCATGACGATGTTGCATGGCTGATACCCCATCAGGCCAATAAACGCATTATAGATGCAACTGCCAATAGAATGGGACTTGACCATGACAAGGTGATGATGAACATTCAAAAATATGGTAATACAACATCGGCAACATTGCCCCTTTTATTGGCCGATTACGAAAACCAATTGCAAAAAGGCGATAATCTGGTATTTGCTGCCTTCGGTGGCGGCTTTACTTGGGGGTCTATATATTTAAAATGGGCATATAATTGATTCAACTAAACAAAATCAAATTCTATGGATATTAAAGAAATTCAAAGCCTCATCAAGTTTGTGGCAAAATCAGGCGTCAGCGAAGTAAAGTTGGAAACCGATGACGTTAAAATAACCATTCGTACCGGAACCGATTCCCGAAGTGTTGAGACCACTTACGTTCAACAGACTCCAATGGCTCAAGAACCTATAGTTCAGGCGGGCGTACCGCTCGAAACTTCAAATCTAGCAACGAAAACACCTTCTGACGAAGACAACGATAAGTATATTACCATAAAGTCTCCTATTATCGGTACGTTCTACAGAAAACCTTCCCCTGATAAGCCCTCTTTTGTAGAGGTTGGTTCTGATATTGGTGAAGGTGATATACTCTGCGTCATTGAGGCCATGAAACTCTTCAATGATATAGAATCAGAGGTTTCAGGTAAAATCGTAAAAATTCTTGTAGAAGATTCTTCTCCTGTTGAATTTGACCAACCTTTGTTCTTGGTAGACCCACTATAAGTTAATATCAAACCTGCAAATAGACCGATAAGGTTATAGATGCCAAATTCCACTACCTTTATTGGAGTTTGTTTTTGAAATTTGGAAGCGTTATGTTCAAAAAAATATTAATTGCAAATAGGGGCGAGATAGCACTCCGCATTATCAGAACCTGTAAAGAATTGGGAATAAAGACCGTTGCGGTCTATTCAAAAGCCGATGAAGAAAGCCTGCATGTACGTTTTGCCGATGAAGCGGTATGTATTGGCCCTGCTCCTAGCAGTGAATCGTACCTAAAAATACCAAATATTATTGCTGCTGCCGAGATTACCAATGCAGATGCCATTCACCCCGGTTACGGGTTTTTATCGGAAAACTCCAAATTCTCTAAGATCTGTGCAGAACATGAAATAAAATTTATTGGTGCATCGGGCGAGCATATTGACCGAATGGGCGACAAGGCCTCGGCAAAAGAGACCATGAAAAAAGCAGGAATACCTATCGTTCCTGGATCTGAAGGCTTATTGAAAGACGTGGCCGATGCAAAGAAAATAGCCAAAAAAATGGGATATCCCGTAATGATCAAAGCGACGGCAGGTGGTGGTGGAAAAGGAATGCGAGCCGTTTGGAGCGAAGATACCATCAAAGATTTGTTCGATAGTGCCGTTCAAGAGGCAACCGCCGCTTTTGGCAACGGCGGCATGTACATGGAAAAACTCATTGAAGAACCCCGACATATTGAAATTCAGATTGTTGGTGACCAATACGGCAAGGCCTGTCACCTGTCTGAAAGAGATTGCTCTATTCAACGCCGACACCAAAAATTGACCGAAGAGACCCCATCGCCCTATATGACCGATAAATTACGACACGAAATGGGTGAAGCGGCCATAAAGGCCTCAGAATACATAAAATACGAAGGAGCCGGCACCATTGAATTTCTGGTCGACAAGCACCGTAATTTCTATTTTATGGAAATGAACACGCGTATTCAGGTTGAACACCCCATTACTGAACAGGTAGTGAACTATGATTTGATCCGTGAACAGATCTTAGTAGCTAACGGGGTACCGATTTCCGGAAAAAACTACATTCCAAAACTACATTCCATTGAATGTCGTATCAACGCAGAAGACCCCTATAACGATTTTAGGCCTTCCCCAGGGAAAATTACCACCTTGCATATACCAGGCGGGCATGGGGTTCGAATGGATACACATGTTTATAGCGGTTATACCATTCCCTCCAACTATGATTCAATGATCGCAAAATTGATTACCACAGCTCAGACCCGTGAAGAAGCCATTAATAAAATGAGGCGGGCCTTGGATGAATTTGTTATAGAAGGAATACATACAACAATACCCTTTCATAGGCAGCTTATGGATCACCCTGATTATTTGGCGGGCAATTATACCACTAAATTCATGGAAGATTTTGTAATGGATCCGCAACCTGAAGATTAAGAAACAAAAGCAAGCAACCGACCATTTGGTCGGTTGCTTGCTTTTGTACCCCAAAAACAGTAATAAAATAGACGGTTCATCGATGAATTGTCGCTTTAAAACGTACCTGATTTCAAATTGGTTAATTTAACGAATACCTTAAACCGACCGCACGGTCTTTTGAGGCTTTTCTGATTCTCTTTGTATAGCGGTGTCATTTCATTTGAAAAAACCTACCCTTACTTACATTAGTTCGTATTTTAGTACGATGAACTCATCTCGAGTTTTTCTTTTACCTACGAATATTTCACTTTGCACTCTAATTTCGCTATTTTTCAGTACCGTAACTATGGCTATGCTACCAAAAAATGCCTTCATTAGAGTGCAAAAGCCATAATTCCTGCCCATCTGGCAGGCGGGCTCGGTTCCAAACAAAAACTCAAGATGAGCTCAATGAACCTAAGCTATTGGGAATACAAAACTTGGCTGTCTAACATCGATTTTACGATTGTGGGCAGTGGTATCGTAGGTCTAAATTGTGCTTTGAGATTACGCTCTAAATACCCAAAAGCCAAAATATTGGTGTTGGAAAAAGGGGTGTTGCCCCAAGGCGCAAGTACTAAAAATGCCGGGTTTGCTTGTTTTGGTAGCATATCAGAGATTCTTGCCGATTTAAAACACCATACTGAAGAAGAAGTATTGCAATTGGTTCAAAAACGTTGGAACGGCATAACGCTTCTTCGTAAAAATTTGGGCGATAAAAATATCGCCTTCAAACAATACGGCGGTCACGAGCTATTTTTAAAAAAACATCAAGAACTATATCACAACTGTTTGGATAAACTGGGCTATGTGAATCAACTTTTAGATCCGATTTTCAATGGAAAAGCCTTTGAAATACAGAAAAACTCTTTCAATTTCAATAACATTCAAGAAAGCTATATTACCAGCGTTTTTGAAGCACAACTAGATACGGGCAAGATGATGGCCACTTTACTACATCTTGTTCAAAAAAACGGAATTACCATACTAAATTCGGTTTCCGTTCAAGATTTTACCGAAAACAAAGACGCTTTAGACGTGTTTACCGACCAGTTTGAATTTCAAACCAAAAAACTGTTGATTGCCACCAACGGTTTTGCGACCCAATTGATAAATCAAGAAGTAAAACCTGCCAGAGCCCAAGTATTGATTACCAAACCCATCAAAAACCTACCGATACGGGGAACTTTTCATTTAGATGAAGGCTACTATTATTTTCGCAATATAGAAAATCGAATCCTTTTAGGCGGGGGAAGAAATTTGAATTTTAAGGGCGAGCAAACCACGTCATTTGGAGAAACCGATTTAATACAAAACCAACTGAAAAAGATGCTCAAAGAAATCATTCTACCTCAAACTGTCTTTGAAATCGATAGAAAATGGAGTGGCATCATGGGCCTGGGCAATCAAAAACAACCCATTGTCAAACAAATTTCAAACCATGTCTATTGTGGTATTCGCCTTGGTGGAATGGGTGTCGCAATAGGCAGTTTGGTAGGCAATGAACTGGCAGATATGATTTAACACAAAAATCAATGAAAATCAAACAACAACTATACGCTTTCTGTCAGGCCTTTGTAGAAGAGCGTATTCTACGCATCGAAAAAAATATTAAAGACATTCAAGAATCATTGACATCTGAAACCAAAAGTAGTGCCGGCGATAAACACGAAACAGGTAGGGCCATGCTACAACTGGATCGTGAAAAACTGGGGCAGCAATTGGCCGAAGCCGAAAAAATGAGACACATCTTATTTAAAGTGCCGTTAGAAACGAATTCAGAAATCGTACGTTTAGGCAGCTTGGTAAAAACCTCTAAGACCAACTATTATCTGTCAATTTCCGCAGGGGAATATAAGGGGAAAGAACAATCGGTTTTCTGTATCTCCGCAGCCACGCCCGTAGGAAGACTTTTGTTAGGAAAAACAGTTGGCAATATCGTTGTTTTTAATACGGACGAAATCGAGATATTAGAGATTGTTTAATCTCTTTGGGTTTAATTCCCCGAGGCTTGCCTCGATTTTTAGAGGAAAGTTTGAAAACGGATGGTTTTCATCAAATCAAAAACTATCTTCCATTAAATGCCTCGTGGGCTTGCCCCGAGGATTTTTTTACTGCGCTTTTATGGCTAAATTGCTATAACTTGGTAAGGAGGAGTCATTTTCATCTTAAACAATCACTACAGTGAGACTCTACGATAGCTACATTAAAATACCAATCTATGAAAATAGAATTCTATGTTAACGGTGTTCCACAGGCCATAGAAATCTCAGATGTCAACATGCCTTTACTATGGGTCATTCGAGATACGCTTGATTTGAAGGGCACTAAGTTCGGTTGTGGAAAAGGAGCTTGTGGGTCTTGTACCGTTCATGTTAATGGCAAAGCAGTTCGTTCTTGTCTGTATACCGCAAAATTCGCCGAAGGCAAAAAAATCACGACTATTGAAGGCCTGGGAAATGAAGAGAACCCTCATCCGGTGCAACAGGCATGGGTAGATGAAATTGTTCCACAATGTGGCTATTGCCAGCCAGGGTTTATGATGGCGACTGCTGCACTGCTTGAAAAGATTCCGAATCCCACCGATGAGGATATAGACACTCATATTAACAATGTTTGCCGGTGCGCCACCTATTACAGAATGCGAAAGGCCATACATAGGGCCGCCGAAATCAAAAACAGCGCATCTAATCAAATAAATGTTGAAAACGATGCGTAAGGGTGTAAAGAAAATATCACGGCGCAAGTTTTTTGTAAAAGGTACACTGGGTACTATTGGGGTGCTGGCCATTGGCACGTATTTGTTCAGAAACCCTATTCGCAGGTCTATAGCTGGCTATTTAAACACTGCTGACGCACCTTATTTGGGCAATACCGATACCCCAACGATTTGGTTTGAAACCACAGCGGATAATAACATCGTTTTCCATTGCCCGAAAGTAGAAATGGGGCAAGGTGCTTTTACCGGGCTCGCGCAGATCGCCGCAGATGAACTTGACGTTTCTATGCAACAAATGAGCGTAGTGCACGCTGCATCTGCATCTGGTAATATAGACGGGTTTGCTACGGGCGGCAGTACCTCGGTATCTAGTCTATGGATGCCCTTGCGCGAATTGGCGGCCACCATGCGTGAAATGATAAAAACAGAGGCTGCAAAAAAACTAGGGGTCGAAGTAACAACGCTGTCGGTAAAAAACGGAATCATATCCAATGGAGAAAAAACCATGACCTATGCGGAAGCAGTGAAAGGCGTGACAGATTGGGATATACCCGATACACCCACTTTAAAGGATATCAAAGACTATAAATTCGTTGGAAAACCAATTGCACGAGTAGACCTCAAAGACAAGGTGTATGGTAAACCAATGTTCGGTATGGATGCCACTATGCCCAATATGTTGTTTGGGGCAGTGGTAAGACCTACTTCTGTTGGAGCAGCGTATGTAAGTGCCAATACCTCGAAAGCGGAAAATATGCCCGGAGTTATCAAAATAGTGAAAGAGGATGATTTTGTGGGTGTGATCGCCAATTCACGAATGGAGGCCGAAAATGCAAAAAATGCTATAGAGGTAACATGGGATATACCTAAAAAATGGCAGACAGCTGATATCGAGGCCATGATCGAGATAGGAAAAGGAGAGCCTTTTGTAATTCAAAAGGAAGGCAATTCAGAAAGCATTCTTGAAGATGACAAAAATATAGTGGTCTCAGAATTCAAAAGCCCTATAGGCGCCCATGCACAATTAGAACCCAATGGCGCCCTGGCCTTTGTAGAAGAAAACAAGGCAACCATTATGATGTCGACACAGGTAATTAAGATTACCCGTGCTGAAATTGCCAAAAGATTGGGTTTTGACGATAATCAGGTAAACATAGTACCCACCTTTTTAGGCGGTGGTTTTGGAAGACGCCTTCATACCCCGAACGGCATACAGGCAGCAATACTATCAAAGGCCATTGGCAAACCTGTAAAATGTTTTTTCGATAGAAAAGAAGAGTTTCAGAACGACACCTTTCGCCCCCCAACGCACCATGTGCTAAAAGCAAAATTAAATACCGATGGTTTGATAGAGGCCATAGAGCACAGTGTATCAAGTGGCGATGTGGCCTTTGGCTCCCCAATGCTTCCTAGAATTGCCGAGCCCATACTTGGTGCGGATATTGGTGCGTGGCGTGGCGGTATGATCCAATATGGAAAAATACCCCATTACAGGGCTATTTCTTGGCGTGTAAAATTACCTTTTGCCACTAGTTGGTGGAGAAGCCTTGGCTTGTTGGCAAATACCTTTGCGATTGAAAGCTTTATGGACGAACTGGCGCTAAAATCAGCAAAGGATCCCGTACAGTTTCGATTAGATCAGATACAAGATGATGAAAAAGGGCACAGACTCAAAGAGGTTATCAAAGCTGTTGTTGAAAAATCAAATTATAAAAATGAGGCTTTAAATGGCAGGGCAATGGGCTTTGCTTGTTCTACCGATGTCAACACCCCTTGTGCGCAAGTCGCCGAAGTATCTATTGAAAACAATCAAATCAAAGTGCATAAGGTTACCTGTGCCATTGACCCGGGCATGGCCGTGAACCCTGATCAGATAAGGGCACAATGCGAGGGGGCAATTATTATGGGCATGAGCGCTTCAATGCACGAACGGATGTTTGTTGAAAACGGCCAGCTTCGACCGACGATCTATGGCCCTTATAAGATGGCATTGATGAAAGATACGCCTAAAGAAATCGATGTGGTGATTTTAGAAAATGCCGATGTGCCCGGTGCTGTGGGAGAGCCTCCTTTAGGCCCTATCGGTGCTGCTATTGCAAATGGGGTATTTAGATTGACAGGGAAAAGATTAAGGGAGATGCCTTTTAAATTAGCTTGACCATCTTATTCAAATATATCGAAGGCCAGTGGCTCAATGTACTACTGTAGCATTTATTATTCGGTGATTTTCAGTTTAACATCGTCAATGAAAATCTCTATATTCGATTGTGTCGGGTTTGCGGTCGCCCCTATTTGAAATCTTTCGTAGAATAATGGTTGCTGAAGTTCAAAATCGATTCCGTTGCCTTCATTATCAATCTAATTCCAGGGCATTGATTGTCAGGAACGGTGGAGTCCCAACAAGAGCAGCATTCCAAATCAATCAGTAAAAGGTTCTCTATGTTCTCATAGGAAGCAATAAAAAAATTGGCCTCAATGCGAACCGTTGAACCCTCAGGGGCCTTAAAGCCTTCTTTCTCTATTCTACTTTTGATAAAGCACTATCGGAAGCTTTAGTGTAAACCCTTAAAGAATTATTTCCGCTCAATACTGTATTGCTTTCTATTCCTATTTCATTGTCTCCACCGTTAGGGCTTACTTGCCGAATATTGGTCCATCTACTTCCGTTGCACGGAAACAGTTCCATCAAATCATTATCTTGGGTTTCAAAACCATCCTCAAACAAGTAGCCTACTTTACTTGTAGGCACTACATTATCATCTTTTGAGCAAGAAGTAATCAACAAGAGAGCACATATAATTTTTTTATTGGCCTGTTTTATTTATACCTTTCACACTAGTTATGCCTTACGAAGATAAAAAAATAAAAGTCCCGAGGTTTAATGAGGAATCCGGTTTCTATACCACTCCAGAGCGTTCAAAGATCATGGGCAAGATCCGCGGCAAGAACACCAAACCCGAACTTGCTTTTAGAAAGGCCTTGTACGCTACGGGGTATCGGTACCGCATCGATTACAAAAAACTTATTGGCAGACCTGACATTGTTCTAAAAAAATACAAGACCGTGATTTTTATCGATGGTGAATATTGGCACGGCCATAATTGGGAGGAACGTAAAAAGAAAATAAAGACGAATCGCGAATTTTGGATACCGAAACTCGAACGCAATATGCAGCGCGATAAAGAGGTGAACAAAGAACTGGAACGTTTGGGCTATAAGGTCTTCCGTTTTTGGGAAAAGGAGGTGAAAACTGAACTTGAGGTTTGCCTAAAGAAGGTTATCGCTCATTTTGAGAATCAGAATATATAAACAGAACCCCATCTAATCTACTTGTTTTTTTAGTATAATGAACAACTGTTTTACATCCTCTATATTAATATTGAAATCAGGGTATTCTGGAGAGTTGTTTAAACTGTGGCAACTGATCGTACCGCTTTTTTTATCATAATCCGTAATTTTTTTGCACATAACGCCTTCCTTGTAGACAATTATCCAAAACAGACCGCTCTTATCTTTAAGCTTAGAGGCCAACTCCCTTTTATTGACCTGCTTGCCCAAAACGATGGTTTTATGCGTTAAACTTTCAACTTCGCCATTGTTCATTGAATTATTGGCGACCTCAAAGGCCATATAGTGGGCGACCGAAACTTGGTCAATGACAAAACCGATACGCACCAATGCATTTAGATACTCTTGGTCATTATATTTGTCTGCAAAATTTACGTGTTCCTCGACAATGGCCAAAGGCACGGTGAGCAAATATTTTCCAGGCGCCAGCTTGGTGATACTATGTCCTTTTTTAGATCGCTTGTTTTGTTTGTCATAAACAATATTATTCTCATTTACCTCCAACGAATACAATTGACTTATACTCACATCAAAATATGCTGCGATCTTTGTAAGATTTTTGATGGGAATATTGGCGCCATTCTTTTCGTAAAGTTGAATTGTGCGCAAACTCACACCTATGGCATAGGCCAAATCTGTCTGATTGATGTTTTTTTTACGTCTTAATTGCTTTATTATAAACATAAAATCGTAATATTGCGTAATAATCTTACATATTTTGTTTTATATGTAATTATAATGCGTTTCTCTGTAATCCACTTACAAACAAATATAGTAAATGCGAAATGAACTGCGCATAAATTTAGATTCATGTACCATAAAATCAGCAATAGAAAACACTAACCACAAACATCAATAGACCTATGCTCAATAAAGAAGATTATGGAAAACCAATCAACGAAAAGCTGTCCATTACCCTGAGAAGAAATACCACAAAAGATGATTTTGCAAACGTTGCCAGTAATACCGGCATTAGTTTTTCAACGATTAGAGATGTGGTTTACAGAACCAATAGCTTGACAAAATCAAATTCAATGGCCATTAAAGAACTGATACGCATCGCCTTTGAAAATTCTTTGGCCATACAGTTACAGGCCCAAGGTGACAAACGTTTTTTGAACAAATTGCTATGACCTTACATTTATCGAAACGCAAGGGTTAATTCGCTACTTTTGAGGAGATAACAAAAATCATGTCAGGTATTAAAAAACTCTTTCCTTCAAAACTTCCGAACGTAAAGACCACTATATTCACCACCGTTGGCAATTTGGCAAGAAAGCACAATGCCATAGATCTTTCTCAAGGCTTTCCGAATTTCGATCCTGATCCGATCCTACTCAATATGGTCACCAAGGCCATGAAAAAAGGCCATAATCAGTATGCTGCCATGGCTGGGGCTTTTCCTTTGCGGGAAGCCATAGTCCAAAAAATTGAAAAACTACACCGAAAAACCTACTCGGTAGAAACCGAAGTAACCGTTACCGTAGGTGCGACCCAAGCCATCTTTACGGCAATTACGGCCTTCGTTTGTCCCAGAGACGAGGTAATAGTTCTCAAACCGGCCTACGATTGTTATGAACCGGCCATTGAAGTAAATGGCGGTATTCCAATTTGTTTACAGTTAAGCAAAGAAGGGTATAAGGTAGATTGGGTATCGTTTCGAAATAAAATCACCCCAAAGACCAAGATGGTCATCATCAATACCCCGCATAACCCAAGTGGGTACGTTTTCTCGAAAAACGATATGTTGCAATTACAAGACTGTTTAAAAAACACCAACATCATTCTGATCAGTGATGAGGTCTATGAACATATTATTTTTGATGGTACAGCGCATGAAAGCGCCTCGCGATTCGATGATTTGGCTTCCAGAAGTTTCGTGTGCGCCTCTTTTGGCAAGACCTTTCACGTTACCGGATGGAAAATGGGCTACTGTGTCGCCCCAGCAGCATTGATGCGTGAGTTCAGAAAAGTACATCAATTCAATGTTTTCTGTGTTGATCATCCCGTGCAACGGGCCATGGCCGAATATCTTCAAAATGAAAAGCATTATTTGGATCTGAACGATTTCTACCAAGAAAAAAGGGATTTCTTTTTGAACGCCATTAAAGATTCACGTTTCAATTTCATTCCTTCCAAGGGCACCTATTTTCAGTTGTTGGATTACACCGATATTACAGATGAGCCCGATGAACAATTGAGTAAGAGATTGATCGTAGACCATCAACTGGCCAGTATTCCCATTTCGTCGTTCAACCTTGACAATAGAGATGACAAGGTACTTCGCTTTTGTTTTGCAAAAACACGGGAAACCCTAGAAAAAGCAGCAGATGTTTTAAACAATATTTGAGTTTGAAATGAATAATAACGGTTGGTATAAGATTAGTGCTGGTTAAAAATACACTAATTTTCGGGTTTATCACTTAGCAGAATTTTTTTGCGGAATGTGGTTGTTCTATCATGAAATGCCTATCTGATTATCTATGGCAGACCTTAGTACCCATTGTGTTCTTTTCCTTTCTTTGGATGTTGTACGGTTATCTTGAAAAACAAGAAGAGGTAGAGCTCGTTCAACAGAAAAATACAGAAATGGAACTACAGTTCTTAAAGTCTCAAATAAACCCCCATGTGCTTTTCAATAACCTGAACACTATTTATTCTTATTCTCTAGAACAGCCCAAAAAAGTGCCGAAACTGATTTTGATGCTTTCCGATAATCTAAAACATGTACTTTACGAAAGTGACGGCCACAAAGTAGCCCTACAAAATGAACTGGACTATATTGACAACTATATCGCTTTTCAAAAAATACGTACAGAGAACATCAAAACCATTGAATACAGCAAGAAAATAACCAATTTTAAACACGAAATCGCACCCCTACTGTTGATAACAATAATTGAAAAATGCCTTTAAACACAGTAGCCCGAACAGTGTTATTTCAATTCATATCAACGAGCAAAACGCTATCTTGGAATGTATTTGTGAAAACAAGGTCAATCACAAAAAAACGAAGAAAACAACGCTAAAATCGGGTTACAGAACCTAAAAAAACGCTTGTCGCTTCTATACAAGAACAAACATGAACTGAGCATATTAGAAACAGAAACCTACAAAGTACACTTAAAACTAGACCTATCGTGAGATGTGTGATCATTGAAGATGAGCTACCCGCACAGCGTATCGTGCAGAACTATATTTCTAAATTGCCCGATTTAGAACTTATGAGTAGTTTTCAGTCTGCTTTGGAAGCTAATTCATTTCTACAAAAACATGACATTGATGTTATTTTTTTAGATATCAACCTGCCCGACATTTCAGGATTGCACTATATAAAGACCTTATCAGATTCACCCTGTATCATAATGACGACCGCCTATCACGAGCATGCCGTAGAAAGTTTTGAACTTGATACCATTTGCGATTATCTGGTCAAGCCCTTTTCTTTTGAGCGTTTTTTAAAGGCCGTCAATAAAGCAAGGAAAAATAAACGTATCGAAAAAATAGCCGCTCCGCAGCAAGAAAACCATTTAGAAGTTCTCTTTTTGAATATTGATAAGACACTGCATAAAATAGTCGTTTCTAGTATTCTTTATATTGAATCAGACAAAAATTACGTCACCGTGGTTACTGAAAAAGAAAAGTTGTGCTATCTCGATTCACTAAAAAACTGGATGGGTAAATTGCCCCCGGCCAACTTTGTTCAAGTACATAAATCCTACATTGTCAATTACGGCGAAATAAAGAGAATTACGGGCAATCTCATTACAATAAGCAATAATAAGATCCCAGTTGGTAGAACGTACAAGACCGCACTGTTTAAAAAATTGAACTTGTACCCAAATCGAGGCGCATAAGCAAATCTATCTGCTTATCTTTTCCAATATAGTAGGGGTGTTTTCCAAATTCAGTAAATCCATTTTTTTTATAGAATCCAATGGCGCCCGTATTACGTTCCCATACCCCAAGCCATAGGAATGTTTTGTTTTTCGCCAAAGCCTGTATTTTTATTTGCTTAAGCATCCATTGGCCTATTTTCATGCCCTGAAACTCTTGAAGCAAGTAAATTCGCTCGATTTCAATGGATTCTGTGGCTTTAATATCCGTTTGTGAATCGTTTTCGTTCAATTTAAAATAGCCGGTCAGATGTTGTCCAAGGTAAACAAAATAAAAGGAAGAGTTGGGGTTTTTGAGTTCCGTTTCCAGTCTTTCACTAGCAAATGCTAAATTGATATACTCCCAAAAATCATCTGGGTTGTTCTGGGTCTCAAAGGCATCTACAAAGGTTTTTTTAGAGATTCCGATAAGCTCGTCCAGATGCACTACAGCACATTTTTGAAGTTTAAGTTGCATATCGATTAGTGGTAATATACAGTAAAAATAAATGCTTTTATACCGTATTGCAAATTCGATTCGCACCCAACAAAAAAAAGAGCAGCCTTTGGGGGGGGACTGCTCTGTTGAAAAAAATCTTGTAAAGACCTAAAGCATAAATAGTTTTCGTGTCAATAATACAATGCCGCTAAAGAAATCATTTCTGTAAACTTGAATTTCTTCGTTAGTAGGTGCATGGTTCATTTGGGCTTCCATAATTTTGTAGGTTTTAAAAGCTAGACTTGGGGGTATAACTTATTAATTACACTATAAATGTAGTATGAAACGGGAAGAAGTTAAAACTATTGTTGTGAAGTCGATCTATTGTGTTGTGAAAAACACGACGGGTAAATTTCTTCGATAAAGCGCAAGACGAATAACGTTCAACCCGCATTATGCAATAGAATAATCAAAAGGCGGGCTAGTATTTTTGATTTGGGAGAAAATTCCATCTAACCAAGGTCTTCTTTTTGTATGTAATGAGATTTCCAACACCTTTTTATTGGCATGATCTACCTTCCAAGCCCCTAATGCAAAGCAATAGACTTTTAAAGTTGATCTATTATGTTTGTTTAAAGCAAAATGCCTAAATAAACTCATCAAATTGTAGGCTGCCATTCTGGTTTGACTTACAAATGCCATCAATGGATGGTTGGAATTACGGCCTTTCTTGTTTGGGCTATAGCCTTTTGCACTTTCTTGTTGCCCCCCATAACGTGTAATGACAGTACTATCAAAATCAATAGTAATGTTGTCTACATTAATTTGATCAAAAAACCAATGCTGAAGTTTTGGAAAAACCTCTGTGTTTCTTGCTTGTGAAAATTTACCGAAAAAACGACTATGGGTACTTTGTGATGGCATCTGATCCCAACAAAAAATCGATTGCAAAACTTTATCGCACCTAAGCCGGTCACAATGAATATAACGGGATGCCCCTGTGCAAATACCAAGCCAAAAGGACCCTATAGTATGATTCGGGGAATACCCTCTATTCGAACCCGGTCGGGAAAGGTTTACTTCATTGAAAAATCTCGAATACCCGTTGTGTCTACGACCCTTTTCAATGAACTCATCCCGCCAAAAGGGGTTGCTTGCCTGTCTGAATATTCTATTGGGAGATTGACCATTTGGGTGAATGTACTATTGTATTCAAAGATAACATTTTTAGATACGTATCTTAAATAAGAAAAACCCTATTGCATAATCACGGTTAATCTACCATTTCAGGAATATTCCCTTCAATAATCAAGGTGCCCTCTGTAGCGTTTTTAATCTCTTCAATAGATACGCCTGGGGCGCGTTCTAATAACAAAAGCCCTTCTGGGGTCACTTGTAAAACCGCCAGATTGGTCACTATCTTTTTTACACAGCCAACTCCTGTCAAGGGCAGCGAACATTTTTTTAGAAGTTTCGATGCCCCTGCTCTGTTGGTGTGCATCATGGCAACAATTATATTTTCTGCGGAGGCTACAAGATCCATCGCCCCACCCATACCTTTGACCATTTTACCGGGTATTTTCCAGTTAGCGATATCGCCATTCTCTGAAACTTCCATGGCGCCGAGAATGGTAAGGTCTACATGTTGACCGCGAATCATGGCAAAACTGGTAACAGAATCAAAAAAAGATGCACCTGGCAATGTGGTAATCGTCTGTTTTCCAGCATTGATAATATCGGCATCTTCTTCTCCCTCAAAAGGAAAAGGCCCCATGCCCAAAACTCCGTTTTCACTTTGAAACTCAACATTAATGTCTTCACGTACAAAATTGGCGACCAAGGTAGGTATACCTATGCCCAAGTTTACATAGTAGCCGTCTTTGACTTCTTTTGCGATGCGTTTTGCTATTCCGTTTTTATCCAACATAGTTCAATTTGAAGATGGGTTAATTTGAAAATCTATTGCGTTTACTAGTGCCTATTATTTTAGAAATAATCAAAATAATAGATTTCAATTCAGAAAACATACTTTTAGGGGGATCTGGATAATGTTGTGAAGCTCTACAAAGCTCAATCCAGCAATTGGTTTCATCGGCTTGCTTAGCGGCGATTTTAAATTTGTAGATGAAATCTGCAGTACTCTCGGCATTCTGTGCCTCCCAAGTATTAGTTCTTATCGATGTCTCGCTACGAAATAGCTGAGATGTCATTTCAAATTTCTTTAAAGATCCGAGTTTTTCCGAATAATCAATGATTTCAAGGGCGAAATCAAATGTTTTCTTTACGATGATATTATCTTTCTTATTTTCCATTTTTTCAAATTCTTTCTCGCACCGTTCGCTGTTCAATTCGCTTTTCATAATCCTTCCCTTGAAAAATACGTTTTACAAATATGCCCGGCACATGAATTTGATCGGGATCCAATTGCCCTGCCGGTACTAGTTCTTCAACCTCGGCAACCGTTATTTTTGCCGCCCCGCACATACAGGGGTTGAAATTACGTGATGTGCCCTTGAAGATAAGGTTGCCTGCTTCATCGCCTTTCCATGCTTTTACGAAAGCGAAATCTGCCTTGAAAGCCGATTCTAAAACGTACATTTTACCATTGAATTCCCTTGTTTCCTTTCCTTCGGCCACTTCGGTCCCATAACCGGCAGGGGTATAAAAAGCAGGAAAACCCGCTTGGGCAGCTCTACATTTTTCAGCCAAAGTGCCCTGTGGCGTTAGTTCAACCTCTAATTCACCACTCAGCATTTGACGTTCAAACTCTTCATTTTCACCTACATAAGAAGAAATCATTTTTTTTATCTGATGCTTTTGCAATAATAAGCCCAGACCAAAATCATCAACGCCGGCATTGTTCGAGATACAGGTAATATCAGTAATCTCCATAGCGACCAATTCCGCAATGGCATTTTCAGGAATGCCACAGAGGCCAAACCCGCCCAACATAAGGGTCATTCCGTCTTGTACGCCCTGTAATGCTTCTTTGGCATTGGTAACTTTCTTGCAAATCATCTGTTTTGTTTAAAAAGATTATCAATTGGTATTACTGCACTAATTTACGGCAATTTAACCAAACCTTTATGTTCAGAAGAACTTTAAATTTTAACGAAGGTGGTTGTTTTGGGCATATATTAATATGTCTGAAAATCACACCCATCCGAAAGTTTTTAAAAAGAGGTGTATTTCACATGTCATGGCTGTATAACAGGGATTGTTTTTCGATTTAGCTCGAAAATAAGTCTGGTTGAAGGTTA
>UOEL01000011.1_pt1 | contig 29456 bp, 21 predicted proteins | sample 1989351 | NCBI WGS metagenome assembly UOEL01 (sample SAMEA4712195, study PRJEB27164) | hydrothermal vent metagenome | biome: marine basaltic hydrothermal vent biome; feature: marine hydrothermal vent; material: mineral | place: Pacific Ocean | collected 2011-06-14/2011-07-23 | depth 1719 m
AGAAGTTCAAAAAATATTGGCCGATTCCGTGACTCAAGAGGCCATGGATATTCCCAGACTTACCCGAAGGGAAAAACATATACTTACACTTATTTCAGAAGGCAAGACCACCAATATAATAGCCGAAGAACTTTTTATAAGCCCACTCACCGTAGAGACCCATCGCAGAAACCTTATGCAGAAAATGGAGGTGTCCAACGCTGCTGCTTTGGTAAAGATCGCAATAGAAAAGAAATTAATATAAAAAAAAGGTAACTGTTCAGCCGTTACCCAGATGTTTTTCTTAAAAAAAGCGGCAATGGATGTGGGTCTTGTGTTTTTATTTCGGATCTTTCACAAAACCTTTTGCGGTGACCGATAAGCAGCTCTTGATACAGTTAAGGAAAGAATTCGACCTCTTCAAAAAGGAGACGGGCGAAAAGCGACAAAGAAAAAAAACCCGATTTGAAAGCTTCTTGTTGTTCCAGGGTCTTCGAGCAATATGTCAACTTGATAAGACCGGTCATAAAGGCCTATGACAGAAAATTCAAGAAGACCGATGAGCAACGTTTGGCCTTTGGGCCGGAAAAGCACAAGTACCTGTTCTTGAAGTTCATAAAACAGCCCCATGTCCCTTTTGACAGCAATCAGGCGGAAAGAGATCTCAGGATGATCAAGGTCAAGCACCTGCCGGCAGGCAGGGAAAGTGTCTGGCTGTTTCAGGTCACAGACCCATGCGCAATACTTCGCGACCATTAGGGGGTACATCTCCACGCTCAAGAAAAACAGGGAAAAGGTGCTCGATAATATCCAAAGGGCTTTTCTTGAAAATCCCTATCTGCCTCCAATATCCAACGGCTGAACTGTTACTATTTAAGTATGAAATTATCTACTGACCTCTATATAACGATATTCCTTTATTGACCTCACCACGTCTAGAACTAGATTGCCAACGCTTCAATAAAGGTATCAATGTTCTCAATGTCATAGGTCTTCTGCTCACCTTTGGCCATATCTTTGACCACGAATGAACTTTCCGCCAGTTCTTGTTCACCGATCAAAATCACATAGGGTACATTTCGGTTATGGGCGTATTTCATTTGCTTTTGCATTTTGGTGCTTGTAGGGTACAAATCAGCTTTTACACCTGATTTTCGTAATATAGTAACCAATTTTAAAGCGGCCATGGCTTCCCGTTCGCCAAAATTTACACAAAGCACTTCTAAAGATCGGTCGATGGTATTGGGGAAAAGCCCCAATTCTTCTAAAACCAAATAAATGCGATCCAGTCCGAATGAGATACCTACGCCGCTTACGTCTTTGAGTCCGAAGATACCCGTAAGATCATCGTAACGACCACCGCCACCAATCGACCCCAATTGCACTTCTGCGGGAGCGGCCACTTCAAAAATGGCACCTGTGTAATAATTTAGTCCGCGTGCTAGGGTAACATCAATCGATAAGTGTGCAGATTGCAGGCCCAGTTCTTCAATGGTATTGATAATAAAACCGAGTTCTTCTACCCCTTTACTGCCTTCTTCAGAATTTTGTAGTAGGTTTTTTAAGGCTACAAGTTGTTCAGCATTGCTGCCCGACAACGAAAACAAGGGTGCTGCCTTGGCAATGGCTTCTTCAGAAACACCTTTGGCCAGCATTTCTTTTTTTACGCCCTCCTCGCCTATTTTATCCAATTTATCCAAGGCCACCGTAAAGTTCACTAAATTATTCTTGGCGCCGGTCACCTCGGCGATACCCGCCAATATTTTTCTGTTGTTGAGTTTTATATGAATGCCCGTCAACTTTAAATCGGTAAAAACGGCATCGTACAACTGTACGAATTCGACTTCTTGCAATAATGATTTGGCCCCCACCACATCGGCATCACATTGATAGAACTCGCGAAAACGGCCTTTTTGGGGCCTGTCTGCCCTCCATACGGGCTGTATTTGATAACGCTTGAAAGGAAAATCAATTTCATTTTGGTGCATGACCACATATCTCGCAAAGGGTACGGTAAGGTCATAACGTAGCGCTTTATCAGAAATCTTGGGAGCCAATGAACTCGATTTTTTAGAGCTATAGGTGACATCATCGACCTTACTGATAAAATCTCCCGAATTCAATATCTTAAAAATCAAACGATCGCCCTCATCACCATACTTGCCCAATAAGGTGTCTGAATTTTCAAAAGACGGGGTTTCAATGGGTTGAAAACCAAAGGTTCGAAAGTGCTTTTTTACAGTATCAAAAATGTAATTGCGCTTTGCGACTTCAGCGGGAGAAAAATCTCGCGTGCCTTTGGGTATGCTTGGTTTTTGTGCCATTTGATAGGATTAACTCTGCAAATATACTTGTTTGAGGATTCTTATCAATAAGAAGAATAAATTTCAAGCTTTGCAGAAAAATAGTTAAAGGCTTCCATAGAAAACAGCATAAAATGAAGATCCCGTCCGAGTGCGAGTCCTTTCCTTCGGGGGAGCTAGAGGGGGACTTGGACTTAGAGGGGGCTCGGGCTCGTTATCACCCCATCAAACCACTTGTACAACTCCCCTTTTGTGATTGCCGCCCCTTGCTCTATTAATTTAAATTTATCTAAATTCTTATCGCCTGAATATGCTTTTGCCGCTGTTAGGTATTCAACAAAATCAGATTGCCAATTTTTCTTGAACCAATCAAAACCGATCTTAGTGGTCAAATCAATTTCAGGATTCATCACTTTGACCGAAATCAGTTTCATTTCTTTTTTCGTCAAGTGAAATAAGTGCATTTGCTGCTTCCCAATATTTTCAATATAGGCTACTTTGGTCAAAACACCTTCCCAGATCAAGTCGCTGAAAACATCCAGTTCTTCTTCGGCCACTTTGGGTTTGTCACTTTTAAGGATATTCCATTCATCAGCGGTTATGGTCTGTGTTGCCAAAAAATTGATGAACTCTTGGTGCAGTTCTTCAAACTGCTGTTTTGTGAGTCTTGTATACTTCATGCTGCAAATGTAAAAAGGCCATGCAAAAAGCACGGTCTTTCTATCACAAAAATTATTTTTTAAAAAATATAGCGCAAACCAAATTGTACTTGCCACCTTGACGCCAAACTGGCATCGAAACCATAGGTTTCGGTAAGCGAAGGGTTGAAGGTATATGTAGGTATATTGGTTGCTGGGTCTACACTAACACCCAAGGGGCTAAAATTATTGACTTTTTGAATCACGCCCCATTCAGAACTCAATAAATTGCCCAAGTTCAGAACATCAATACTGAACTGAATTGTGTGGGTCTTATCACTCGCGACCTTAAAGTTATAATCTTGCAAGAATTTGAAATCCCAACGGCTTCTCCATGGAGACAATGCACCGTAGCGCTCAGAATAACTACCCCTGTTATCGTTCAAATAATCATCTTGTTGAATATAGGCCTCAAAGGCTTCTGCCTGCCCTGCTGCAGAAAATTGCATTTGGCCCACTTCAGAAGCGGTAGGAATATACAATAAGTCATTATTTTGAAATGAACTGTCATTATTGATATTACCGGCATAGGTATAATTGAACCTATCGCCTTTGGCGTATTCAAAAAAGGTAGATATCGTGGTTGCCCATTTATCATTTGATCCATAGGTAAACTGTTTTGAAGCTACACCGATAAACCGATGTGTATCACCATATTTTGAAAAGGCCAATACATCTTGATTGGCATCACCAAGGTTGGGATTGAAATCAAAAGCATCTCCTGTAATTTCCGCTTCGATCGAGTTGATGTCCTTAGCATTCAAATAATTATAGGCCAAACTTGCAAATAAACCATTGTCAAAGGTTTTTTGTGCTTTGATAGTTGCATTGATCGTTCTTCCCTTATCCGAATTCGTAAAAACATAGGCATTCGTTGGGTCTCCAAAACCATTGTTTACCCTGTCACCAGTGGTATATATAGGTCTATTATCACCAGGCGCATTCAACGTGCCCGAAGGTTTGTTCAAAGCCCAGTTTTGTACATGGGGCGCATTTAAATCTTTGGTATATGAAAAATCGGCCGTTAAGACAATATCGTTCTTAAGCCTATGGTCGATACCGATATTCGTTCTCCAAACTTGTGGCCATTGAAAATCAGGATCCACGGCTTGATAGAAAAAGTAATCGACGCCTTGTACTTGATTGCCCAACCATACAAACGGAAAACGGCCTGTGAATACTCCCGTTCCACCGCGAAGTTGTGTGGTGTTATTTCCTTTCACATCCCAATTGAACCCTAATCTTGGTGAAATCAACCAGTCATTATCAGGTAAGGCCTCTGAATCTATAGTAATGTTTTCACCGGTATCGGGATCAAAATACTGATTATTGGGTTGGTAGGTGCCTCTTCTAGCAATGTTCTCACTGATTTTCTTTTTTGTATCAAAATACAAAGGCTTATCAAAACGAATGCCATAGGTCAATTTAAATTCATTGGAAACACTCCATTCATCTTGTACGTAAAAAGATAACTGACCAACGTTGGTCTCTGCTAATGACCACCCCCCTGGCACACCATCATCTAACTGGTTATTGGCATTGAAAGTTGCTTCTGCCCCTGAAAAGGCACCACCATATCTACCGACAAGAAAATCTTGAAAAGCCTGTAGATCTGTTTGACCCGTTGCATCATCAACATAATTGGTATCAATGGTACCATCACCGTCTAAATCAATATCTTGATCTATGGGTACACGACCGAACAGATCAAAACCGTAAGAGGTTAAATTAAAGGAATTATCGAATTGAAATTTCTCAAAAGAAAAACCAACCGTATAGGTATGGTTTCCTTTGAAAATGTTCATATTATTTGTAATCTGAAAAACTTTCTGATCCAAACGGTTATGAATTGAAAAAGGCTCATGACCGGCAATAATATAGTTGACGCCACCTTTTGAGATATTGATCGAAGGCCCAGGAGCCGACAACGGATTTCTAAAATCATCAAAATGGGTATACCCTACTTGAAGTTTGTTAGTGACTTCACCTGATAGGGTTGAGTTCAACTCCAATTGTACCGATTGCAACTTATTATTGATTTCATAGCCCGTATTTTCAAACTGCAAGGTTGTGAAACTAGGTTCTCTAAGTGCAATTGCCGTTGGGTGTGCCGGCTTTTCTTTGGATGCGTTCATGAAGTTATAAATAACGGCCAATCTGTTATTATCATTAATGTTCCAATCTAACTTAAAGATTCCCTTGGTAGATTCAGCACCGTAGGTAAAGCCTTCATACCTACCCGTATCATACCCCAAACGTGAAAGTCCGGATTGTACGGCCATCAAATCCGTTTCCAAAACCCTAGACTCGTTGATCGCCCCTGAACCCGTATTGGGAATCCACCCATTACTGCCTAGATCATCTCTTTCGTCTTTTTCGAAATTGACGAAAAAGAACAATTTATTCTTAACGATCGGTCCGCCTATGCTCAACCCATATTGATTTTGCGATAGATCTGGTTTGGTAACATCCTCCCCTTTTATTTTACCTCCGGTCAGGCTCTCGTTTCTTGAGAATCCGTACACGGTACCATGAAATTCATTTGTACCACTTTTGGTCACTGCATTTACCGAAGCACCGGTAAAGCCCGATTGGGTAACATCATAAGGTGCAATGGAGACTTGGATCTGTTCAATGGCATCCAAAGAAATGGGTTGTGCACTTGTTTGCCCACCAGGGGTTGGTGCATCAAGGCCAAATGGATTATTAAAAATAGCTCCATCCAAAGAAAAATTATTGAATTGATCATTACGGCCCCCAAATGAATTGCCACTTGCAGAAGGCTCTAATCGCGTAAAATCTTGTGCAGAACGTGAAATAGTGGGTAGACGGGTGAGTTCTCTTCGCCCAATACTAGTCTCCGCTCCTGTGCGATCACTGCCGAAAGTACCACTACGATCAGAGACCACAACGACTTCATCTAAAGCCTCACTTGAAGAAACCAGTTTAACATCTGCGTTAAAGGTCTTACCTAATGTCAGGTATACATCTTCTAAAAGTCGCTCTTTATACCCCACATAGGATATAGTGACCTGATACGGTCCACCTACCCGCAGGTTCAATAAATTAAAGCGGCCATCTTCATTTGAAATCGCTCCGTATTTAGTACCTGTTGGGGTATGTACGGCCACAATATTCGCCCCAAGTAGGGCTTGGTTTTGATCGTCAATGACCGTACCCCTTATATTTGAGGTAGTTACTTGTGCAAAAGAAGATAAAGCACCTAGAAAAAGGGCTACAGCCAAAAGTAGATTTTTTTTCATGATAGTATTTGATTAGGTTTTGTGAATTGAGTCTTGCAATATAGAAATAAAAAAGTGCTATGCACGCATAGCCATTAACATTTTGTTCACAATTTGTCAACCATATAATCAAAAAAACCGTTCTCTACGACATGCGTAAAGAACGGTTTTCAAATACAGTCTAAAAGGTTACTTTTTCTCTCCAACAACTTCGAAAGGAAAATCAACAACAACCTCTCTATGCAATCTGATCTGCGCATTGTAAGACCCTGTTCTTTTAATCGCTCCACCAAGAATACTGATGAACTTTTTATCGATTTCATGCCCTTGCTTCTCTAATGCGGCAGAAAGATCAATAGTAGTGACCGAACCAAATAATTTATCACCGGCACCTACCTTGGCCGAAATCTTCAATTCAAGCTCTTTGAGCTTATCTGCTATTTTACTTGCGGTATCGACCACCTTTTTCTCTTTATGCGCCCGTTGCTTTAGGTTCTCGGCCAAAACCTTCTTGGCAGATGAAGTTGCCAAAGCGGCCAAGCCATTAGGGATCAGGTAATTTCTACCGTATCCGTTCTTAACGTTGACCAAGTCGTCTTTAAACCCTAGGTTTTGTACGTCTTCTTTTAATATAAGTTCCATGGTATACGTTTCTTTTATTTTAATAAATCACCAACATAGGGCATTAATGCAATATGACGGGCGCGTTTTACGGCCTGAGCCACCTTTCTTTGGAATTTCAAGGAAGTACCTGTCAATCTTCTCGGAAGCAATTTGCCTTGATCGTTCACCAACATCATCAAGAAATCGGCGTCTTTGTAATCAATGTACTTGATACCGTTCTTTTTGAAACGACAATACTTCTTTTTGGTGCTCGTTTCGATATTGAGCGGGGTAAGATACCTGATCTCACCATCTTTCTTTCCTTTTGCTTGTTGTTCTATAGATGCCATAGTATTAAGCTTTAGTTGTTTTTAACCTTGTTCTTCTGACTTCTGCCCACGCAATGGCGTGCTTGTCTAATTTTACCGTAAGAAAACGCATGATACGTTCATCTCGCGAAAACTCTTGCTCATAAGGAGTAAGAATCTCACCAGGGCCGGTAAACTCGAACAAATGGTAAAAACCACTTTTCTTATGTTGTATGGCATAGGCTAATTTCTTTAGCCCCCAATTCTCTTTGGCTACCATTTTGGCGCCATTCTTAATTAAGAAATTCTCGAATTTCTTAACTGTTTCCTCTATCTGATCATCAGATAGAACGGGATTCAAAATGAAAACAGTTTCGTAATGGTTCATATATTATAATTTATATTTAAGGAATGCAAAAATAATAATATTTACGACACCTCACAAGAAAACCGAAAAATCTTCGTTATATACAAAGGAATCCTAAAAATAATTGATTTAAACCCAAATCTCAACCATGATTATTGACCAGTTACACAGAATTTCATGCATTATTTACACCTTTTGTTGTAGATGAACGTGTTTTTTAGGTAACTTGTCGATGATTTAACCCTACAAATCAACCCATTTATGAAATTACGAAGTATAATTGTAGATGATTCGTCTATGCAACGAATGGCTGTTGCCAAATTGGTAAACAACCATCCGAATTTAGCTATGGTGGCCGAATACAGCAATGCGATCGAGGCAAAAAACGGTATTAAGAACAATAAGATCGATTTGATCTTTCTCGATGTTGAAATGCCCATTATCAACGGATTCGAACTACTCGAATCCCTAGAAAACAGACCTCAGGTAATATTCATTACCGGAAAACCAGATTATGCCCTCAAGGCATTTGATTATGACGTAACCGATTATTTGCACAAACCTATTACCATGGCCCGTTTTGATGCATCTGTCAAAAGAGCTTTAGGCAAGTATGAGCAAATAAACCGGGTACATGAAGATGAAGAACATATCTTCGTGAAAAGCAATCTTAAGAAGAGAAAGGTGATATTGAACGATATCAAATGGATCGAAGCTCTTGGTGACTATATCAAATTAGTGACCGACGAGGCCAATATCGTTATCTTATCAACTATGAAATCTTTTGAAAAGCAGTTGCCAGAAGATAAGTTTCTACGTATTCACAAATCGTATATTGTGAATCTTGAGAAAATAGAAAAATTCAATAGTAAAAATGTTGAAGTTAGTGGAAGATCTATTCCATTGAGCAGAAATAAAAAGACCGAATTGGTCGAAGCATTGAGCAACGCCTAACAAATTTATTGCCCAGGTGGTTTATGGGAGAAACAAAAAAACACCTCTTAAAGAGGTGTTTTTTTATGCCTATATATGATCTACATTATAGATTACACGCACACTTCTATAAAATGAAATGGCATTAAAAGACTTTTCGATTCTTTTAATACTAAGTTTTGTTTTTGCCGTAGATTGGCCCGGGTTTATCTTTATAATCACATTTTTAATGTATTGATTACGAATACGGGCGACAGGGGGGTACTCAGGCCCTAAAACACTACCGCCAAACACATTTCTAAGGGCTTTCACAAACCAATCGGCCGCCTCGTTCAATTTATTATAGTCTCTATGCTTGAAAGTAATCTTGATTATTCGGTTAACGGGAGGGTACTTGTACTGCTCGCGTTCGTACAGTTGTTCTTTGAACATTTCTTCGTAATCATTGGTCGAGACCTGCTTTAATATTTGATGATACGGATTGTAACTTTGAACGATCACTTTACCTCTTTTCTTGGTTCGCCCTGCCCTACCCGACACCTGCGTCAATAATTGAAAACTACGCTCATGCGCTCTGTAATCAGGAAAATTGAGCAATGAATCAGCATTCATAATGCCCACTAAATTGACATTTCTGAAGTCGAGGCCCTTTGCGAGCATTTGCGTACCTACCAAAATATCAAGCTCTTGTTGTTCAAAAGAAGTGATTATACGTTCGTAGCTATACTTGCCACGTGTGGTATCTAGATCCATACGACCGACCTTGGCATCTGGAAACAAGCTATGTAGCTCTTGCTCGACCTGTTCGGTACCAAACCCCTTGGTATTCATTGTTTGACTACCACATGCCTGACAACTTTCTTGCAATGCCATGTGGTGCCCACAATAGTGGCAGCGCAATTGTTTTTTATACTGATGATAGGTAAGGCTTACATCGCAATTGGGGCATTGGGGAGAGTTGCCACAAGTTGTACATTCCACTATTGGGGCGTACCCTCTTCTGTTCTGGAAAAGAATGACCTGTTTACCTGCGTCTAATGTCTCGGTGATCTCTTCGAGCAAACGTTCGGAAAAATGGCCTTTCATTTTTCTTTTTCGGGTCTGTTCTTTGATATCGACCAATTCGATATCGGGCATGATTACGTTACCATATCGCCGATCGATCTTTGCATACCCGTATTTTTTGATCTTGGCATTGTAAAAACTTTCGATACTCGGTGTTGCAGAGCCCAAAAGGATGTTCGCACCATGCAAATTTGCCAAAACTATCGCTGCATCTCGGGCATGGTATCTAGGGGCGGGGTCAAACTGTTTAAAAGAACCCTCATGTTCCTCATCTACAATAATCAACCCTAAATTCGAAAAAGGAAGGAACAATGCCGACCGCGCCCCTATTACCACTTGGGCCTTGGTTTTTTGGGCGATTATATTGTTCCATACTTCTACCCTTTCCTGTATACTGTATTTAGAATGGTAGACAGAAACTTTTTCGCCAAAATACTCTTGCAACCTACCGATCAACTGTGTTGTCAGGGCAATTTCGGGCAGCAAGTAAAGTGCTTGTTTTTTATTGGCTATACATTGTTCGACCAACTTTACATATACCTCTGTTTTTCCTGAGGATGTTACACCGTGCAACAAGGTAGCTTTTTCATTGTCAAATGCCCTTTGTATGTCATTCAAGGCTTTTTCTTGTTGTTCATTAAGCGATTTCAAACTACTGTTTTCTTCGCTGCCCCGATAAACCACTCGATCCGTTCTGATAGAATATGCCTCTAAAATACCCTTATCAACCAGTGATTTTATTACGGCCCTAGATGTTAAGCTGGCTTTCTCAAGTTCACTGAGCTTAATGGGGTTTTTACTTGCTGCGCGCAGTTGAAACAAAGAGAGTATGACCTGGCTCTGTTTAGGGGCACGTGTCAGGGATTCCAATAATTTCTCAAGATTTTCTTCTGATTCGTGAACCGCTGCTAATTTTACATAGCGTACGTGTTTGGGTCTGTACTGTTCGAAAATCTCCTCCTTGATTAGAATGACGTTTTTTTTCAACAAACGGTTCAAGATCGGCATTATATTTTTTCGATCTATGATAGCAGCGACTTCATGCACTTTTAAAACCGACTGGTGCTGCAAAGCCTCAAAAATCAAAAACTCGTCATCTTTCAGATCGCTCTCATCGACCTCTATCATATCGTTCTTTAATATCAAGGTTTCACTTTCAAGCAAAAAAGCACTAGGAACCGCACTTCTAAAGACCTCACCGATCGAACACATATAATAATCAGCGATCCATTGCCAATGCTTTAATTGAATTTGATTTACCAAGGAATGTTCATCTAATATCTGATGAATTTCTTTCGCTTTATAGACCGTTGGTGGGGCCGTATGTACCTCATGAACAAGTGCAGTATAGATTTTCGATTTTCCGAAGGGTACCGAAACCCGCATGCCCGGTATTAAAAAACCAGCTTCGGTCTCAGTAATACTATAGGTGAAGAGTTTCTCTAAAGGAATCGGCAATATTACATTAACGAAGTGCTGCATAATGACATTTCATTCTAGCCTTTTACACGGATCCATGTTTGCGTTCTATAGATAAACATTAAATAACCCCGTACTTTCAATTCATTAGCGTTGTCAGGGTTTAACCAAATTTTGCACTTAAAGGTCATCGCCTGCTCGGGATCAAACAAGCGTTTACCCCTCCATTCTCCATCTTCGTTTTCCTTGGCGGCAGTTATGATATTCATGCCCACTACGGGCTTGTCTTTTAAATCACCATCGCATTTTTCGCAAATGGAATCTTCTTTTCCTTTTTCAAGGATCTTGACCACATCACCGTACATTAAACCATCTTTTTCGTATATATCGATTACGGCCTTGGGCTTTCCTGTTCTGTCATCAATGGTTTTCCATTTTCCAAAGACACTTTGTGCATTCCCATAAAACATAGAAAAAAGAAATGATACCAGTATGAGTTTATTCATTCGTAGTGTTTTTTTTATAATTCTTTCTTAGCCAAGTCAAAGAGGCGTTAAGTTCAAAACCGAGCAACAATATATTTGAATTTAGCCAAATATATACCATCAGGATCAACAAACCACCTAAGGCTCCGTATAGTTCATTATATCGCGCGAATTTCTCCACATAGACTCCAAAAAGATACGAGGTCAGTAAAAACAAAAGTGTGGTCATCAAAGCCCCTATCGAAAAGAAATTTGCCGCTTTTCCTTCAGCAGTGCCAAAATAGTATAAGGTAGCGGTAGTCAAGTACGAAAGAATAATAAAGAAGAGGAATCTTGCAATCTGGATCCCCATTACATCGTCTTCAGCCAAAACATAGCCCCCCGTTCTTGCAGTAAAATCATTAAGGTATCCCAATATATAAACATCAAAATAAACGAAGGCCACAAAACCAAGTATAATCAATATCGATAAGATAAGGCCTACCATCAAAGCGTAGGCATATTGTTTAAAGAAATTACGGGTCAGGTTCACATGGTACGAGTTCTCAAAACCCCCAAAAATAGAATTGACCCCGTTTGCCACTAAGAAAATAGACAAGACAAAGGTTGATGACAAAAGACCTGTACGTTTTTGGTTCTTTATCTGTTCATAGATGTCACCAAAGTACTCCCCTGTTGCCGAGGGCAAAAACGATTCTAAGAACAAGGGGAATTCAGCATCGAAATTGGCATTTTCCAAATTTAAAAAAGATACCAAAAAAGGCACCAGGGTCAGCATAAATATCAAAAGTGGAAAAAGAGCGAGAAATATACTAAACGCAATGGCACTTGCTCGGGTAGAGAGTGCACCCTCGACAATGCCCCTGATGTACATTTTCAATAAATCATAGATAGAAAGGCCTTCAAAACCAGGTAGCCGTATACTTTTTAACAGTCGAACCACCCAATTCAGCACAGGTATCTTCTCTAGTTTTCTCTCTATCTCTACCGACATTTATACTGCTTTAAGGCTAAGGTCCATATTATAGACCGAGTGTGTAAGTGCCCCTGAAGAAATAAAACCAACTCCACATTCGGCATACTTTCTAAGTGTTTTTTCATTGATGCCACCCGAAGATTCCGTAAGGCATTTGTTACCTATCAGTGCAACGGCCCTTCGGGTGTCTTCGTAATTGAAATTGTCGATAAGAATACGATATATGCCTTCTGATTTAAGAATTTCATTTATCTCATCAAGGTTTCTCGCTTCTACAATGATCTTAAGGTCTCTACCGCTTGCCTTCAAATAGTGCTGGGTCTTGTTGATCGCTTTCGTAATACCGCCCGCAAAATCAATATGGTTGTCTTTGAGCATGATCATATCGTAAAGGGCGAATCTGTGGTTCGCCCCTCCCCCAATTTTTACCGCCCATTTTTCAAGAGCCCGAATACCGGGCGTTGTTTTTCGGGTATCCAATATTTTTGTGTTGGTGCCTTTTAACAGTTCAACAAAAGAATTGGTTTTAGTAGCTATGGCACTCATGCGCTGCATGGCATTCAGTACAAGTCGTTCTGCTTTTAAAATACTCTGAGAGCTTCCCGTTACATAAAATGCAATATCGCCATACTTTACCGCAGAACCATCTTGGATCAAGACCTCAACTTTCAAGGCATCATCGATATATGCAAACACCTGTTTGGCAAATTCCAAACCTGCCAATATACCATCGCCCTTTACCAAAAGTTTTGCCTTGCCCATTGCCGTATCTGGTATACATGCCAATGAGCTATGATCACCGTCACCAATGTCTTCACGAACGGCATTTGATATGATTAGATCTAATTCGTTTTGAAACTGCTCCGTTGAAATCATGTACGCATTTTAGGTTACGCTAATTTAAGGAATTGTTATTTGGTTCTCGCCCTAAGTTTGAGATTCCTGTTTTTTTTCGTCTGAGTAACGTTCCACGTAACGGTTGCTCTTGAGTGAAGTCAATTTGTGCAAACTATCTATTTCCGTTCGAGAGAAAAGTCCTTTGGCAGTTTTAGCAAAAAGTTTTAATAGTAAACTACCTCTGGGCAAGCTCACGAGGCATTGATAGGAATTTATCTTTTTTATTTCGACGCAAGCCTGCCTGTCTGGCGAGGCAGGCGTCGGAGTATTAAACCTCCCGAAGTTTCGGGAGTGGGAATGAATTGTCATATTTAATAGCGTTTGGCAACTAAAACAGTAGAGAGAAACTTTAACAATGAAAAAAGAACAGGAAACTATATTTCTAAGTGCTCTAGAACAAAATCAGGAGAAGTTATTTAGAATTTGCTCGATTTATTCCGAAGAAAATGAAGATGCCAAAGACCTTTTTCAAGAGGTTTTGGCCCATGTTTGGCGTTCGATGAGCACATTTAAAGGTAATTCGTCTATAGGCACAAAGGCAATCAAGGCTTCAATATCAGTTTCGATTCTGCCTTTTCAACAATCTCTTCTTTGTTCATCATCATCTTACGAAACTCGCCATTGATGAACATTTCAGCCTGATCTTTATAATGTTTGCTGAACGGGTTTCCAGATTGCCCTGTAGGCAAAATACTGATACTGTTCTCAATATCTGAAAAATCGATAACTCTTCTTGTTGATGGGCCCGAACCCACTTTATAAAACCCACTTTCGGTATATCCAAAAGCCATATTGTTTATAACCTCCTTTGTGCCGTTTACAGGAAAAGGACCTACATTAAAGAAAGAGCGCAAAGCGGCTACCCTACCTATGGGGTGCTCATGTTCCAGCGTATGCACCTTATCCCACGTCCAAGTTGACCAATCAGGCCCAAAATCCTTTTTCAATGAATTCAACGCATCGAACAAAGCGGTTTGAACGATTTCTTTGTTAGATTCCACCTTGTCTTTTGTGTCTATATCATCCCACCAAACAGATTTTTGGTCAGCGGCCATTGTCGCGATCAACCTCTTCAGTAAATGGGTACTTAAAAGCTGTTCGAACATCTCTTTTCCCAATTCATCGGCGAAAGTGTTCTTTAGAAAAAAGTAGACCCACCTATGATATATGGTAGCCTCAATGCTATCTACGGGATAATCTCCTTCCCATTCATTCAAAACATCCAATATTTTCAATTGATCTACCGTAAGCTCTTTGACATTTATTGATTTCATAAAATCGGTTACCACGGATGGGTTGACCGAAGAGGTTACATCGGTAATCATCTTACTTACCGCCTCTTTATCCCAATCATTCTTAGGTTCTAATAAGTGTACGATACGCTTGGCCCTGTTTTCGGGTAAATAGTACCCCGGATATTGCATTCCCGCAATCGAATCAGGTTGGTTGTTTGCTGAATACACATAGTTCCATGGCGGATTGATCGCTTGTGGGTTTTGAGAGAAATCTAAAAATTCTGTCGGTTTCCATAAACTAGCACCTTCGCCAATAATAAATTTAGTTTTCACACTATCGGGAATACGGTACAGTTTTGCCGTGCCCCACCAAGCCACATTGCCTTCAGCATCACCGTACATAATGTTGAGTCCGGGTGCGTGTAGATCAGCCAAAGCGGTTTGAAACCCAAGAATATTGTCGGCATGGCCAATACCGTAAAGAACCTTCATCATTTTATTTTCTTCTTGGGTATAGATCCAAGACATGCTTATGGGCCGTTCACCGGTAATTTGATTTGCAATTCCGTTTAAGATAGGGCCACGGTTTGTTCTTTTAAAGTTAAACGACACATCTTCCGCATCCTTCACCTTAATGGTCTTAGAAATCACCTCATACGCACTCCAGCCATCATTGGTTTTGTATTTTGTACTATCGGTTGCATGTTCGGTCTCATAATAAAAATCAACATCGTCATTTTCGAACATCGTCATACCATAGGCCATTTTTCTGTCATGCCCCAACAAGGGAAACGGCACACCTGCAATGTGATAGCCATATTTTTCATAGGTTGGCGTACTCACATGGGCCTCGTACCAAACAGAGGGCTGTGCAAAACCGATATGAGGGTCATTGGCAAAGATCACTTTTCCGTTTTTGGTTTTTTCTGGGGAAAGCACCCAGCCATTACTACCTTCGAACAAGGGAATGGGAATTTCGCCCAAAGCATTGGTTAGCATGGCGGTAATGCTATTTTGAATAGAATCAGAGGTCTTTGTTTTATAATTCTTGATCCACGTTGTATTAGAACCTATATCGACCTGTAAATCTTTTAAATACGCAATGCCCAACTTATCTTTTATATTGGTCAACAACGGATCCGTCTTATGCGCCATGGCAAAGCTAAAGGCCATATAGCCCACGGTGTTGTACACATCTTTTAAAGTGAAGGGTTCTTTCTCGATTCTGGTAAGATAATATTCTATTGGGGTCGGCTCTTCCTTTATAAACTGGTTGATACCAACTAAATATGCCTGTGATAACTGTACCTCCTCAGAATTCAAATCGAGCTCAGCTACGGTTTTGTTCGTTGCATCATCGATACCCAAAGACAGAAAGAATTCATCGGTTTCGACCAAATCGGCCCCAAAAACCTCTGAGAGCCCACCAGTGCCGATACGCCTTAACAATTCCATTTGCCATAATCGATCTTGGGCATGCACATAACCTAGAGCACGAAAGGCATCTTTTTCGTTTTTTCCGTATATATGGGGAATTCCGTACTGGTCGTAATAAACCGTTACTTCTTCTGACAGATTCGGAAATTGCTTTTCGCCATCGTAATCAGGTTTGAGTGTATAGGCGAAGATACCAAGGCCAATGGCCAAAACGACAATAATGGCCAATAGAACTTGGCCTGCTTTTTTTAATTTTTTCAAGTTGCGAGGTTTTGACTGAAAGATAAGGCTATTTGGGAAATAAAAAAAAGCATCCGTCTACTGATGAATGCTTTGGCTCTTTTAGTCGAAATACACTAAAATCAACGTTTCAAAACACTCAACTCGATCTTTGATGTGTTATAGACCCGATGTGTTTGCTTTATAAAATCTTCTGCCTTTGCCTGAAAGATATTCTCTACAAAAGTCTGTGGATTCAAGTCAATATACGGAAACCATGTACTCTGGACCTGAATTTGGATCTTATGGCCTTTTTTGAAGGTATGCAAAACATCTTGCAGCTTGATATTGACCGAAGTTTCTTCATTGGGTGCAAAGGGTTCTGGTTTTGAAAAAGAATTACGGTAACGACCCCGTAACACCTCGCTTCGTACCATTTGATGGTAGTTTCCCATTTTCAAATAGTCTTGGGTCTCTTCATAATCGGCATGGTCAGCCGGGTATACATCGATTAATTTTACAATCCAATCAGCATCGGTGCCGGTCGTCGATACTTTCAATTTTGCCATAATATCACCAGCAAGGGTCAAAGGGTTTTTCAAAGCTTCGGTCTCAAAAATCAGCACATCGGGCCTACGCGCGGCAAAACGCTGATCATCGGTCATGAATTTTCGCGGGGTGAACACCATTTTAATATCCTCGGAATAAGGCACGGGTTTTTTAGGGTCGCTGACAAATTCCTCATAAGTACGTGCCATTACTGCCTCACTGCTCAATTGTTCATTACCTTGTAAAAAATATGTTTGTTTAACAGTAGTTTCTGGAGGCCAAGAATCAAAGGTTTTCCATTTCTTGGTGCCCGTATCGAACATATAGGCTTCTGGTAGGTCTGTTTTTTTATCAGCTTCCCCTTTTAAAAAATGATTGAAGAATTTGGTTTCGATTTCTTCTTGATAGAATTTTGAAATATCCTCACCAAAATACACATTGCCGATTGCCTGACGTTTGCTATTTCTTGCCCAGTCGCCATGGCTCCATGGCCCCATAACTATGGTGTTATAGTTTTTGCTACGTTCTTCAAGATTACCATAGGTTTCTAAAGGGCCATAAAGGTCTTCTGCATCAAACCATCCGCCAACGACCATAACTGCGGGCTTTACGTTTTCAAGATGTTGTATGATTCCCCGTTTTTCCCAAAACCCATCGTAATCAGGGTGTTCTTTTATCTGGTTCCAAAAAACATTTTCCCCCTTAAAATATTTGTCCAAATTTGAAAGTGGCCCTGCATCCAAAAAGAACTGGTATTGATCTTCGGTACCCAAAGAAGGGAACTGGTACCACGCCTCTTTAGTGGGTGTGTCTTTCATATAGCCAAAGACGGATGTTGCCCTCCAATAACTCAATAAAAAAGCTCCGTTATGATGAAAATCATCAAAATAGAAATCGCCTATAGGTGCTTGTGGAGAAACCGCTTTTAGAGCCTTGTGCCCGCTCAACAAAGAATATGTAGCATAAAAACCAGGGTAGGAAATACCCCAAATACCTACATTGCCGTTATTGTTTTCAACATGTTTCACCAACCAATCTATCGTATCGTAAGTATCTGAAGCCTCATCGATTTCTTTCTTCTTTTTATCTGGGTCAAAAGCTCGCATATTGTCATAGACCCCTTCACTGTTCCATCGGCCCCTTACGTCTTGATAGACCACAATATTACCTTCTTGCATCATTTTCATATTGGGCCCGATCTTTTCTTTGAAAGTATCGGCACCATAGGGCTTGCAGCTATAGGGTGTTCTTAATAAGAGAATGGGATATTCTCGTGAGGCATCTTTTGGTGAATAAACGGTGGTATGCAATTTTATACCATCACGCATGGTGATGACCACTTCTTGTTTGTTGTACAGTTCTTTTGCACTTTGCGACCAGCCACATAGGCCAGTCACCAATGCAAAAAAGAGGAGCGATAATCGTTTCATATAGTCTACTTTTTGGTTTCCTCTTTAAACTTGAAATAAGAGGTTCAATTTTTGGAAAGCGCTCTAAACTTTTCCAAGCCTGAATTTAGCCATTTTTTATAAGAATCTCTATCAGTGTACTGAACGGCTTTGTTCAAGACTTCCATATTCGGAGATAGAAGCACATAATACGGCTGTGATGCGGCGTTAAAGTTCAGGGTCTGAAAAGTACCCCACTTCTGCCCTACCGTTTCAATGGCCTTTACCCGACCTGAATCGTATTTAAAATCAAATTGCTCTTCTGCGGAAAGCTCTTTTCGATCATCGATATAAAGAGAAATCAGTACATAGTCTTCCTTTAAGATGGAATGAATATCAGCCTCGCTCCATACGTTTTCCTCCATTTTACGACAGTTGACACAGGCCCAACCCGTAAAATCCAACAAAATAGGTTTATTTACCGATTTGGCGTAGGCAACACCTTGATCAAAATCTTTAAAACAGTTCAACCCTAACGGGCAATCGTTTTCTTGAGCGGCAACGGTATAAAAATCAGGTGGAAGAAAACCAAACAATTTCAGATCGATTGCCTTGAATACCCCTAGAGAAAGATATATGGCAAAACCAAGGGCTAAAAGACCTGTGCCTTTTCTAGTTATGCTTCGTTTCTGTTTTGGGTCATCATGCGGAAATCTGAACACCCCAAACAGGTATAAAGCAAGTAGCACAAAAACCACGATCCAAATACCAATAAACACCTCGCGTTTCAAAACACCCCAATTACCGACTAAATCAGCGTTGGAAAGGAATTTTAAGGCAAAGGCAAGTTCTAAAAAGCCAAGTACCACTTTTACGGTGGTCATCCACCCTCCAGCTTTTGGTAATGAATTCAACCAGGCAGGAAACATGGCGAACAAGGCAAATGGCAACGCAAGTGCAGCACCGAAACCTACCATACCTGCTGTGAGGTTCGTGGCCACATCGCCTTCGGCCAAAGCCGTACTGCCCAACAGACCACCTAAAATTGGCCCTGTACAAGAAAAAGAAACAATGGCTAAGGTCACTGCCATAAAGAAAATACCGATCGCCCCACCGACTTTGGTCGACGCGGCGTCCATTTTATTGGCCCATGAACTCGGTAACGTGAGTTCGTAATATCCGAAGAAAGAGAAGGCAAAAAAGACGAAAATCAGAAAGAACGCAATATTCAACCATACATTAGTGGCGATTGTATTGAGTATTTGCGAATCGACCGAGTCGAACAAATGAAAAGGCAAACTCAGTAAAAAGTATATAAGAGCGATAAAAAAACCGTACAAAATGGCATTGAAAATACCCTTTGGTTTATTCTGCGATTGCTTGGTGAAAAACGATACGGTCAAGGGTATCATAGGAAAAACACAGGGTGTCAAAAGCGCGATAAGTCCTCCTAGAAAACCTAGACCGAAAATTCCCCAAATTCCTGAACCTGTTTCGGTTGCTTCTTCAGTATCATCAAGTAGCTCTTTGTTTTTGAGATCAAGTTTTAACGCATTCGTCATAGCGAGACTACGACCATCAACCGTCTTATCAACTTTCACTACATCATCACCAGTCAATGAAAAACTAAAATCTTTGTCAACAGCAATACAAACCTCTTTACAAACTTGGTAAAAAAGGTTCACATCGACCTGTTTTATTGACGGGTCAAGTAATTTAATTCTCTGGGTGAAAATCGCATTTTTTTTAAAAAAAGTTTCATCTACTTCAAAAATATCACTGTACTCGGTTGTGGTTTCACTTTCTTTGGTTTTGCCCACCAACTTATAGTCGCTACCGGCCTTCTCAAAGGTAAATGTGCTTGGCAAAGAGCCCCCGTCTGCTGTAAATTGAGAGTATACATGCCAGCCTTCGAATATAGTCGCCTTAATGATAAGGTCAAATTCGGTATCTGAAATAGTCTCGACTTCATGCGACCATAACACAGGGTTGTCATCATCTTGCGAAAAAACGCATAAAATATTAAAAATCAATACGATAAACACGAGTATCTGCCTCATTTGTAAAGAGTGAATTTTAATATGTTCTTGGTATCTTTAGTCACTTTAAACCGATTGTCTGGGCGTTTTCCTATCACCCAAACGATGTTGTTTTCTGAACACAACAACCATTGTTGCTCTTTTGAAATCACATCAATTTTTTCATCTTTAAAAAACTTCGATAGTTTTTTTCTGCCTTTCATTCCGAAGGGACAAAAGTAGTCGCCTTTTTTCCATTTTCTAACAATCAGGGGGTATTTTAACGCTTCTTTATCTATATATAGTATGTTTTTAGAAGTTTCATCGATTTTTTCAACATCTTCGATGACTAATTTTACAGGATTATCCATTTCTGACAGGTTTTCGGGTATTTGATAACACTCTGATTTATTGTCACCTAATTCGGTCAGCAACAAATGTGCACGATCTTTGACCAACCGGTGGGTCTTTGACCGAACTTCCTTACCGCTCATTGCTGATAACAGGTCTAAAATATCACCCCAGGCCGTAAAACCATAATCTCTGAACAGAGCGTGCAAATAGGCTTTCTGGGGATGCAGTTCGGATAATTCTTTTAATGGAATACGAATCAATCTCTCTTCTGCCACGAACAATCGTGATTTTAGATTCTTAACATGATTATCTAGAATTAAGGAAGTATCCGATAAAAAAGACTGTGTCGTACCAAAATTCGCTAAAAATGTAGGATGCAGTTCTTTCAGCAACGGTACTATATTGTGTCTTATTTTATTACGCAAATGAACCGTTTCGACATTGGTACTATCTTCACGCCATTTCAAATTCTCTGCGTTGGCATACGCCAAAATACGTACTCTCGAAAAAGCCAATAAGGGTCTGGCTATAGTATCGGTTTTTACGGGAATCCCTTTGAGTCCGTCAATGCCGGTCCCCCGTGAAAGATTGATAAGAAAGGTCTCTAAATTGTCATCGGCATGGTGTGCCGTTACTAAGGTTTTGATATTGTGTTCCGACATTAATTCTGCAAACCAAGCATACCGTAACTCTCTTGCGGCCATTTCAACTGATACTTTATATTTATTAATATAATTATTTGTATTAAAGTTTGTTACATATAGTTTTTTTCTGATACCACGAGCCAACTCCACAACAAATTCCTGATCGGCATCGCTCTCAGGCCCACGCAGTTGAAAGTTGCAATGGGCCAAAGAAAAATTCAACTTACATTGATTACTGAGGTGGGTCAAGACCACGCTATCCAACCCTCCACTACAAGCCAATAAAAAATGGGTTTGGCTTAGCTCGGAAAAATTGTTCTTTAGGTGTATTTTGAATTCGTTCAGCACTTTTCAAAGATAAGAAAGATGTACGACCTACAAGGTTCATTGAACTAAAGAGCCAATGCTAAAAAAGAATTGGTCATATTTTGGATTTCACCCAATTCTTTATCGTATCGAGCATCTCATCTTTACATAGGTCATGGTGAAGCTCATGAAAACCACCTTCAAACAACTTCAGCGTAGTCTTGCATGAGTTTTGATGAAACTCCTTGGTGCCGTTACAATCGATAATCGGATCTGCAGTACCATGCAACAATAAGGTGCCAACATTCAACTGAGCTGCATTTTCAATGGCCCACTCCCCTGCATCCATAATGGGAAAGGAGTACATGGGACTAACTTCATCAAACACCAAAGCATCATTTTTATATTTCGCCACTTCTTCAGGAATTCTAGAGATTCCTGCTGAATCCAAACCTGAAGGCAATGTAATCGAGGGCATAAGGTTTAGCATCATTTTACCAATGCTCATTTTCCATTTTGGGGGCTGAAATGCTAATCGCAAATACGGGCTCGTTGCAATCACCCCTTTTAACCCATTTTTCCTTCTCAAGGCATAATTCAAAACCAAATTACCACCCATACTGTGCCCGTATAAAAACAAAGGTACATTTGGGAACAAATTGGTTGCCTTGGTAATTACCATCTCTAAAATAGCCAACAAGGCTTCATAATTCGGGCAATGTCCTCGTTTACCACCAGACTTTCCATGTCCGAAGTTATCATAAGAAACCACGGCCAAAGAAGTGCTCAATAACATCGGCACCACACTGTTTTGGTATCGAGCGGCGTGTTCGCCAAAACCATGAACCAATACAACCACCCCTTTGGTGGTTTTAGGTTGGGCATAATTGCCATGAATTTTAATATTGAAAGCCTCTAATGCAAACTCTTTTAATTCCATACGTTTAAAGATAGTCTTTTTAAAAAGACATGAGCTGAGACCGCTATGCTTTCAGAAGCAAGACTATTGGTCTAATTTTTAGCCTCTTGGTTCTAGCGACTTATTTTCAAGCACCTCACGCATGGCTTTTGCCTTAATCAAACATTCTTCATATTCTTTTTCGGGCAATGCATTGACGGTAATGGCACTACCTACTGAATAAGATACATATTTTTCAGATGCATTGTAAAGAATGCTGCGAATGACCACATTGAAATCAAAATCGCCTTTGGGCGTGAAATAACCCACCGCACCACTGTACAATCCGCGTTTGAAAAACTCTAGCTCTTCGATGATTTTCATAGCTGAAACTTTGGGCGCACCCGTCATGCTGCCCATAGGAAAGGTTTCTTTGATTATATCAACAGGGTTCTTATCTACCTCGACTTTGGCAATAATTGTCGATATCATCTGATGCACTTGCTCAAATGAATATACCTTGCATAATTCCTCGACCGAAACGCTGCCCTTTAATGCACTTTTTGACAAGTCATTGCGAACTAGGTCTACGATCATGATATTCTCTGCCCGTTCTTTCGTATCACGCCCCAAAGCCGATTTGAGTTTTTTGTCTTCATTCCTGCTCGACGAACGTTTTGCCGTACCTTTTATGGGCTCTGATATGATTTTGCTACCCTCTTTGCGTAAATAACGTTCGGGCGAAGCCGACAATAGATACTTATCGTTCAACTTCATAAAAGCCGCAAAAGGGGCTTTTGATATGCTGTTCAATCTTTTATAGGTTCGCAAAGCATCAATTTGGGTGTTTTCTGCATAGAATTCTTGACAAAAGTTCGCTTCATAAATATCGCCCCTACGAATGTGTCGGAGCATTACATTTACCTTTTTAGAATATTCGTCCTTGAAAATCCGCATTTTAATACGAACAGAGTTTTCAGAAGTTTCAACTATCTCATCAATATTCAAATGCGCTATGATAGAGCGATAATCTTTTTCTATGTCATTTTCGACCAATTTCAAATAATCGAAGTCAACAGTGTTTCCCCTAATTTTTATTATTTTTTTTGGTTGGAAGAAAAAAAGGTCTGGAAAACCTAAACGATCAGGGTTATCAGAAGAAAGTCGTTCTACATCGTTTTTCAGATCGTAGGATAGATAGCCGAATACCCAATCTTTGGTCTTTTTTTGATAGGTTGCCAAATCTTCAAAAGCTTTATGAACATTAGTAACCATTGAAGTCATCGCATCTACGGCCAAAATCGCCTCAAATGAGCTATACGTGCTGATATGATAGTTATTATCTAACCAAACGGCCTCGTTAAACTGTTGCGACCAATCTAAGAGAGCATTCTTAAAACTGGGTATATCAGCAATTTGATAAGATAGCCGTTGTCTCAAAGTATTTAAATAGTAGTCATAAAATCAGTGATTGCTGTCTGGAGCGCTTTTGACAATTCGGCATTGATTATTCCACTTTCCTCTTCGAAGTTCATTTGAAAAGAAGGTAGGGAAAAGGTCGCAACAATCTCTGCACCAAATCTAGTCATCATCTTGCCAGTTACCTCATGCGCACCAATAGCCCCCCTTTTTCCTGGAGATGTGGACATTAGCAAGACTTTTTTACCTGTGAATACGTTTTTATCCAACCGAGACAACCAATCAACAAGGTTTTTAAAGTAGGCAGAGGGGTTGCTGTTATGTTCGTTTACAGAGATAATAAGTCCTGAGGCTTTTTGAATACCCTCCTTAAACCCAACCAAGGGTTCAGGAAAGCCATTGTTTCGTTCTTCATCTTCACTATACATGGGCAACGAAAAACCGACCATATTCAATACTAGAATTTCATGTTTTACAACAAAGGATGCAGTATGCTTTACCAATTTAAAATTGATGGAAGTTGAAGAATTACTCCCTGCAAATGCCAATATTGACGCCATAATTACGTTTAAAAGGTTCGTAGAACGAAAATACTATAAATACACCTGAAGTGCAGGTATTTTGCCTAATTTCGCATAGCCCAACACGTAAGCATACTGTTGCACAGGTATATACGTATTCAAGAATTGTTTTAAGAATGGAAAAGAAATCTACAAGGTTATATTTTATTGATGCTATACGCACATGGGCTATTCTCATGATGTTACAGGGGCATTTTATCGATGGCCTGTTAGATAATGCCTTTCGAGACAATACCGATTTGGGCTTTAGCATCTGGAAATATTTCAGGGGTATCACCGCACCCGTTTTCTTTACCGTTTCAGGCTTTATTTTTACGTATTTATTGATTCGCTCGCCTGAAAAAGGTTTCGAAAACCCACGTGTAAAAAAGGGAATCAAACGAGGGTTAGAGCTTTTGCTTATAGGCTACCTGTTGCGCATAGACCTTTTTGGAATACTCAATGGAGAAATCTACCCCTCTTTTTATTTGGTCGATGTACTGCATTGTATTGGTCTTTCAATTTTAGGCATCATTGCAATATACCTTTTGACACAAGCGAAAAAAAAGTTTGTATTTCCTACGGTACTGGTTTCAGTTACATTTTTATTATTTCTTTTTGAGCCCCAATATCACTTGTGGTCCTACAGCTTTTTGCCAGATGCCCTAGCGAACTACGTTACAAAGACCAATGGTTCGATATTCACTATATTTCCTTGGTTTGGGCATGCCTCTTTTGGTGCTTTTGCTTCCATTATGTTCATGCGGTATAAAGATAGCCGTCATTTGTATTCTATGGCAATCACCATTTCGTTGGTTGTGGGATCATTGTTGATATTCTTTTCCTCTGATTTATTTTTGGCTCTTTCGCGCCTAACGGGAATTCAATTGTTCGCCGATATATTTTTCAATAACTATTTGTTCACTCGCTTGGGCGATGTACTCCTGGTGTTTATGGTGTTTATGCTTTTCAGAAAATTTATGACCAATCTTACTTTGCTTAAAGTCGGGCAAAGTACATTATCGATTTATATCGTTCATTTTATAATTTTATACGGAAGTTTTACAGGATTGGGACTGTACCAATTTTTCAGCCACTCCCTTTCTCCAATCGTTGTAATTAGTGGTGCCATAGCTTTTATGATAGTGTGCTCTTATTTTGCACTACTGTATGAAAAGCATAAAATTGAAATAAAAGGGAACATTGCCAAAATGTTCAAACAGTTACGTTCAAAAGCCGAACCATGGCAAAACTTTGCCTTTAAATTGTTAAAGGCTACGTTCACAAAAACAAAGCTTCTATTATTAAAGTTATTGGGTTTGGTGAAAAATTAACCCTTATCCTCTTGTTAGACAACATAAGGTAAACTAAAGAAAGTTCCTTTTCAAAATCAAAGTGACATTATCTCCACTTAATTTTCATAACCCTTTTGTTTTTAACAAATTCATTGGGTATTTTATCTAAAATCTCTAATCGTAAAGCATCAATTAAGGCATCTTTCGCAAAAGAATGATGGAAAACAATACTAACTTCTCGTATTGGTTTAGGTTCAGTAAAGTGAATATTACACCCTTTATCATATTCGTTAATTGCCATTTCTGGAACCAATGTGAAACCACCATAATTATCAACCATTTTTTTTAAAGCTTCAATCGAACCACTTTGAAATTGAATAGTGTTATTGTTTGTGCTATCGCATAAATTTAAAACTTGATTTCTAAAACAATGCCCGCTTTTCAAAAGCCATACATTGGTCATATTTTGAATTTCTTTAGTCGAAATACTCTTTTTTCTTTCTAAACATTCACTTTTCTGTCCATAAAAAACAAAAGGTTCATTATATAACTTTATTTCTCGAATGAACGGCTCGTCCAAAGGAGTTACCAATACTCCAATATCTATTTCACCTTTTTGTAAAGCGCTGATTATATTTTTAGTTTGCATTTCTTCGATTTCTAGTATAGTATTTTGATACTTATTAGAAAAACCACCTGAAATCAAAGGGATAAGATAGGGGGAAATAGTAGGTATAACCCCAACCTTAAATTTTCCCTCTAAACGCTCTAATTCTTCATTTACCATACTTTTTAACTCTCCGACTTCACTGAGTATTACTTTTGCCCTTTCAATAAACAATGTTCCTAAACCTGTGGGTTTAAAAGGAGATTTACTCTTGTCAAATATTAAAAACCCTATTTCTTCTTCCAATTTTTTAACTTGAATGGTAATGGTCGGTTGTGTGACAAAACACTTTTCTGCCGCAGTTACAAAATGCCTATAATTATCTAGCGCTAAAACGTATTCTAATTGTTGTAAAGTCATAATTATTGATTTTATCAATACGAATATATATATTATTAATTTGATAAATAAGTTAGATGTTTAGACATTCGTATGTTTATTAACAGTAAAAACACTAAAGAAATGAAAAAGATACTTTTATTTTTTATGATGGCTATAGTATTTACAGCTTGTCAGAATGAAAACGATAACAAAACAACAGATGCCATTGCAGGGGCAACAGTTACTGAAAAAAGCAATTTAAATAAAAGGTCGGCAGCCAATAGCGATTGGTGGCCAAACCGATTAAATTTAGAATTACTACGCAAGCACTCTACATTAACAAATCCTATGAACAAGGAATTTGATTATGTAAAAGAGTTTAAAACTTTAGATTATAAAGCGTTAAAAACTGATTTACGTGCACTTATGTCAGATTCTCAAGATTGGTGGCCAGCAGATTACGGAAGTTATGCAGGTTTATTTATCAGAATGGCTTGGCACAATGCAGGTACGTATCGTTCGGGTGATGGTCGTGGAGGTTCTAGGTCAGCACAACAAAGATTTGCACCACAAAATAGTTGGCCAGACAATGCTAATTTAGATAAAGCAAGAAGATTGCTTTGGCCAATTAAGAAAAAATATGGAAATAAAATCTCTTGGGCAGATTTAATGATTCTTACAGGAAATGTAGCATTAGAATCTACAGGATTTAAAACTTTTGGTTTTGCAGGAGGTAGAACAGATGTTTGGCAACCAAATGAAGATGTTTATTGGGGGGCAGAAGAAAAATGGTTAGATGATAGTAAGCGTTACGAAGGAGATAGAAAACTTGAAAACCCGCTTGCAGCAGTTCAAATGGGTTTAATTTATGTAAACCCTGAAGGTCCAAATGGTAATCCTGATCCACTTTTAGCAGCAAAAGATATTCGTGAAACATTTGGCAGAATGGGAATGAATGATGAGGAAACTGTAGCATTAATTGCTGGTGGCCACACACTTGGTAAGTCTCACGGAGCAGGTAGTGCTTCTCACGTAGGTTCAGACCCTGAATCCTCTGAAATAGAAGCACAAGGTTTTGGCTGGAAAAGTGATTATAAATCTGGTAAAGGGACAGATGCAATTACATCTGGTTTAGAAGTAGTATGGACATCTACACCTACAAAATGGAGTCACTTATTCTTTTTTAATTTATTTGAAAATGAATGGGAATTAACAAAAAGCCCGGCAGGTGCTCATCAATGGGAACCTAAGAACCCAAAAATGATGGTTCCAGATGCTTTTGATTCAGATAAAATGGTTAAGCCAGGAATGTTTACTACGGATTTATCATTACGGTTTGATCCTGTATATGAAAAAATAGCACGAAAATTTTACGAAAACCCTGATACTTTTGATGACGCTTTTGCAAGGGCTTGGTTTAAATTAACGCATAGAGATATGGGACCAAAATCTACATATATTGGACCAGAAGCACCAACTGAAGATTTGATTTGGCAAGACCCTATTCCAACAGCTGACAACGAGTCAATTAACAATAAAGATGTCGAAATTTTAAAAGCACAAATTTTAAATTCAAATTTAACAATTAGTGAAATGGTATCTACAGCTTGGGCTTCTGCTTCAACCTACCGTCATTCAGACAGAAGAGGTGGTGCTAATGGAGCTAGAATACGCTTAGAGCCACAAATAAATTGGGAAGTGAACAATCCAAAACAGTTGAAAAAAGTATTAGCCATTTTAGAACAAATTCAAACTGATTTTAATTCAAAATCCAACTCTAAAAAAGTATCAATGGCAGATTTAATTGTATTGGCAGGTACTGTAGGAGTGGAAAAAACAGTAAGCAATGCAGGTTATAACTATAAAGTACCGTTCACTTCTGGTCGTACAGATGCTCTTCAAGAACAAACTGACATTAATTCATTTAATCTTCTTGAGCCCATGGCTGATGGCTTCCGTAATTACTTGAAAACTAAATACACTATTTCTACAGAAGAATTGTTGGTAGACAAAGCTCAGTTACTAACACTTACAGCACCCGAATTGACAGTATTAGTTGGAGGAATGCGAGCATTAAATGCAAATTTTGATGGGGGCAAAAACGGAATATTTACAACAAACAAGGACAAACTTACCAACGACTTTTTTGTTAACTTGTTAGGAATGAGTGTGGAATGGAAAGCTACATCTGACACTAAAGAAGAGTTTGTTGGAAAAGACGTTAAAACCGGGGCTGATAAATGGACAGCTACAAGAGCAGACTTAATATTTGGCTCAAACTCAGAACTTAGGGCATTAGCAGAATTTTATGCCAGTGATGATTCAAAAGAAAAGTTTGTAAAAGACTTTATCGCTGCATGGGTCAAGGTAATGAACCTTGATAGATTTGAATTGATTTATTGACTTAGGCGCTTAAGCATTAATGTTTTTGGTATAGCAGGGGGCAGTGGTCACCATCCTTGCCATAAGGTTATCGAATATCCCTTCCTTCATAAAGCTCCTGTTGAACCGGTAGCGGTATGTCCTGGTAGGTGCCATACATGGTGGTGCATGCCCCTGAACCATGCCTTCAGCATCATGATCACCCTGTGCAGGTTGGGGAAGTTCCTTCCTTTTTTACCGGAGGGAATGTGTTTCATGTTCCCATATCGCTTCTCCAAGGGGGCGTCCCGTCCATTGGTCGGTGGTCACCCTGGCCCAGGGATCGATATGGTCGCCCATGAAGCGGCATTTGGGCAAGGCCCGTGCCGCAAACCCCACAGAATTCAGCAATATGTTCAATGATCGAACCCAGGGCTTCGACCATTTTCAATGTGCTGCCCTTATGACCTGGTTGACCGCCTATTTTCTTATCGGATTTTCGACGTAGGC
>UOEL01000074.1_pt1 | contig 28002 bp, 29 predicted proteins | sample 1989351 | NCBI WGS metagenome assembly UOEL01 (sample SAMEA4712195, study PRJEB27164) | hydrothermal vent metagenome | biome: marine basaltic hydrothermal vent biome; feature: marine hydrothermal vent; material: mineral | place: Pacific Ocean | collected 2011-06-14/2011-07-23 | depth 1719 m
AAAAATTAGCTAAGTAGCTTGTTTTAAGAACATTGACCTAACGTTTTTTTTAATTTTGATTTTAGGCCAAAAATTTTAACAAAATTTTAATTTTACTGATATTCAGGTACTTATGATTTAAAAGATTGTTTTTTCGCTTTTTTATGAATCAACTTCGATTTTTTAATAACGCGAAAATCACTGATTATCAATAACTTAAACAGACTGATTAGTTACAAAGATTCTTCAAAACCTGCATAAATTAACCAGAAATAAATTCTTAAGGATATGAAAAACACAGTATTTACCATGGCATTTACACTAGTTGTAAGCTTTTCATTTGCCCAACAATGGAATGGGAGCTCCAACGCACAAGGTTCTATTGATAGAGATGGAAATATTGAAATCAAAGGAAGTTCAGGAGAACAATCTTATGGGCAGATTCATATAACCGGTAACGGTGCTGTAAATTCGGGTGATGCTTACATAAGCTTTGATGAGGGCGGAGAACCAAACTCAAAATGGTCGTTAGGAGCGAGAGACAACGGTAATGCCTTTACGATTTCACAGGGCTTGACTATGGATGCTGCCCCTAAATTTGTCATTACCGACATTGCAGGTAATGTGGGTATTGGCACGCCAAACCCACAAGGTAAATTGCATATTAAAGGAGATTCTGGCGAACAATCACATGGTCAAGTACACATAACGGGCAATGGAGGTAATGGTTCGGGTGACGCATATATTAGCTTTGAAGAGGGCGTCGAGGAAAACTCTAAATGGGCAGTTGGAGTTAGAGATAATGGAAATGCCTTTACAATTTCAAACGGCTTACGTATGGATGACGCTCCTAAATTTGTTATAGTGGAAGGAACTGGTAACGTGGGTATTGGAGCACCAAACCCGCAAAATGCATTGGACGTCAACGGGGTTATTCATTCAAAAGAAGTAAAGGTTGATTTAAATGGCTGGCCAGATTTTGTCTTTGAAGAAGGGTATGAACTTCCAACACTCGAAGAAGTAGAGTTGCATATTCAACAAAAGGGCCATTTACAAAATGTGCCAAGTGAGAAAGAAGTTAAAGAAAATGGCATTAACCTTGGCGAAATGGATGCCAAGCTCCTTCAAAAAATTGAAGAGTTGATGTTGTATGCGATTCAACAACAGAAGGAGATTGAGGTGCTAAAGAAAAACCTCTCAAAGTTGGCAGAGAAAAATAAAAATTGAGTTTTTAGTTAATAACCCTTACAATTACTCTACTATTTTACCGAGTACAGAAGCAACTAACATTTTAACTATTTAATTTGCTAAAGTATGATATTAATTCGACTTTTTCTTTGTTTAGTAATTACCATAATTTTTTCGCAAACAACGGCTGCTCAGAATTTGGTTTTTAGGACAAAAACAACAAAAAACATTCCTCAGAACAAGGCATTAACAAGAGCAGTTAAAAATCATGAATCGAGCCGTAAAATCAACAAGACATATGAGTTGGAAATAACAGCCGGCTTTTTAAAGAACACCAAGGTTAACTTTCAAATAGGACAATTAACATACTCTGCTACTTTGATAAAGAAAATCACAAGAGGCAAGAATAGTTTTTCATGGTTTGGAAAAACAGCAGATGGATTTGGAATATTTTTTACTGTTAATAATGGCAGAATCTCATCTAAGTTTAGTACAGATAAATATGCATACACCCTGATTCCTTTGTCCAATGACACTCATCTTTTAGTGGAGTTCAAAGACACTAATATAGGTGTTTGTGGCAATGAAGTTGTTGAAAGTATTTCAAAAGCAGCTAAGAGTATTTTGCAAACTGGAAAATTAGTGGATGATGATTGCACCATAAGAGTCCTTATTGCCACTACTCCTACCGCAAGTATGCAAATCATCAATGCAGGTTTTGATATCCCAACTTTTGCGCAATTGGCTATTGATGAGACAAATTTAGCATATATTACTAGCCAAATTGATATGATTATGGAGCTGGCCGTGCTATTGGAGACTAATTATACTGAAATACCGCCTAATGCAAATACTGGATTTCAAGATGACTTAAATAATTTTCGAAATGGAACAGGTGATTTGGCTATTACGAATCAAATGAGAGACAGTTATCAAACTGATATTCAGATTCTTTTACGTAGAAATGTCAATGGTTTTTTTGGACAGGCATTCAACGTCCCTACTGAAAATGTTCCGTTTAATCAAGCTGAAGCTTATTGTACGGTTACAGTCGAAGGAGTCACAATAGGAAGATTCAGTTTTCCTCACGAAATAGGTCATCTTCAAGGGGCCAGACATGATACTCATAATGATAATCCCAATTATGCTAGGGGTTTTGTGTCAGGCAATGCTAACAACTCATGGAGAACCATAATGGCAACAGGTAATCAAGTGGGCTGCGTTTTAGCAAATGGATGTAGAATAAGTGCATTTTCGAACCCTAATATTAATGGTCCAGATGGTGCTCCAGCAGGAACTATCGATCGAAATAATGGAAGAAGAATAAATGAAACTTCTGCAATAATAAAAAACTATCGTGAGGTTCCGGATAATTTGAATTTGCTGAACGAAAACATTAGTTCAAACCAAGTATCCAATCATCTGGCCGACCTTAACATTAGTACTAATAACAGTACTGTTATATATCAGGCAAACAGTAGTGCTACAATGCGCTCGGCCAATTCTATCGTTCTTCAGTCAGGCACTCATATCCAGAATGGAGCTAATTTTAGAGCTTATTTGGTCAGCAATGCCTGCGAAAATGAGCCTTCATCAGCTAAATTACAAAGCCACTCTTATCAAACAAACCGCTTCCTTTTTAATCGTAGACTGGAAGGAAATGATTTAGCTTCGGGGATTATACTTTCCCCCAATCCAACAAAAGAAATTCTGAATATAGAAGCTTCAAATGACAACGGTATAATATCTTGCCAAGTTTCCAATCTAGGCAATCTTAGCCTCCTTTGGTATATAAATGACAATGAACATCAAAGTTTTGAGCTTGACTTTTCCAGTTTTCCCGCAGGAATATATATCATAAGATTTTTGATGACAGATGGCACAACCGTAAACAAAAAAGTGATAAAGGAATAACAAAGACATATAGTGCATTTTAAAAGTCATTGCCAAGAGAAATACCTTGGTAGGATTGGTTTCTAACTCCGTGATTGGTTCTGTAATTTCAGATTTTCGAGAGCTGTATTATTTGGCTAATCGTTTAGCTGAAACGAAGAAAAAAGGTTGATGTGCAATTATATACTGTCTCTAAAAACAGAAGATGATATCGATGAGATTTATTTGTTTACGAAGACAGAATTTGGCCAACACCAAGCCATAAAGTACCTGTTGAGTCTGAAATCTTATTTTGAATTGCTTGTTAAAAACCCTGATATAGGTAAGGATAGAAGTGAAATCAAAAAAGGCCTGTTTAGTTTTCCTTTTGAATCACATATAATATTCTATCGTGTCTTTAAAAACCATATTAGAATAATATGCGATATGGCGGCAGGGATATCATCAAATTTTTAAAATAGATGTTTCCGGTTTTCCACTAGCAATGGCGTAAAACATGTAAACTTATTTTAGGACAAGACACCCTAAAGAAAAGCCTTTACAATCTCTTCAACATCATTATACACCAAAGAATCGTTCATTTTTATATAAAAGCAACGAGCTGCTTTGTTCCATTGAGTGAATTGTATGCCGTGTTTGGCTACTTTTTCGCTGACCGCTATTGGATCAACACCCGTCGATAAAGTCATTTTAAAAATGTTGCTTACATTTTTTAAGGCCTTGATCTGATACTTCCCGCTTTTTTCCAAAAGGGTTTTAAAAGTATTGAATTGGCCTATGGCTTTTTTATACCGTTGGGTATAATTGTCAAAAAAGTAATTGGCAATCAGTATATGGGGCCATGACGAGGGTATGCCTCCCCCAAACATTCTGCGTTCGTTGTGCAGTTCGTTAATAAAGGTCTTATCTCCTGCCAGTATAGCACCTGAGATGGTATTGAACGATTTGTACAAGCTGAGGTATACCGCATCAAAAAGCGTTGTATAATTGCTTATGCTTTCCCCTGAAAAGGCAGCGTCAATATATAAACGGACGCCATCTAAATGTGTCGGTATCGAATTTTCATGGGCAATGGCCACTATTTTTTTAGCTCATCAAAAGGCATACGACGCAAATGTTTTCGTCTCAAGGGGGTTTCCAATGAGAGTACACCAATGGGCGTTTTTACTTTTCCTTGGTCATTATCGTTTAAAAGAGCGATGAGTTCATCAGCATCGAACCCCACGGAATCTTTTTCCTAAGGTAATCAAATTAATGCCACTCAAAGTGGTGGCACAATCTCCTGAATCTCTATTAATATGTGAATCATATTGAACGATTGCTCTTTTGTTAATGGCACAGTGCCTACGTAGGGCGATATGGTTGGCCAAGGTGCCCGTGGGCATAAAAATAGCCTTTTCTTTACCCAACGATTTTGCCACTTTCTCTTCGAACTGATGAATAAACCCTCCAAGTCCGTATGAATCAGGTTCAAAATCATTTTCCTTGACGAGTTGCTCTAGTAAGGCAGTGTATAGCGATGGTTGTAGGTCTAAGCCATCTCTCGTAAAATTCACGGGCAGGTGTTTTTTCAACAGTCCTTCTGGAGAAGTCGATTTGGTTGTTGCCACGATAGGCACAAAAGGTAATGCGGCTACTGAAGCTGTGTTTGCAAGGAAATTTCTACGTTTCATAAACAGAATGGTTTAAACGGATTGAATACAGGGTTTCCTACGTTAATCATCCGCCAAAAGTTCAATCAGTAATTTCAGTTTTTTGTCCGAAATTGTACTTTGATCAGACTTATCGTAAATGTCAAGTAAGAAGACAGTTTCCTTTAAAACACGAACATAAGTTATTATTCTTGCTCCGCCAGATTTGCCTTTTCCTTTAGAAGTGATGGCAACACGTACTTTGTAACACCCTTTACCAAGAGGAGTTCCGAGAGTAGGGTTCGCGGCCAGTTCGTTAATAACAGAAAGTAAATCGGTTTTTATTGATTTATGCTTTTTGGCCAGTTTTTTGAGTTTCCGTTCAAAAGGTTCGGTAGCAATGATATCAAAGCTCATTTAATAGGTCTTTTGCAGTTTTCAACTGTTTTTCACCTTCTTCATAAAGTTTAACGTCGTTAAAGGCCTCGGCTAAGTTTTGAATTGCCTTGCTTTTTTCTTTGCTCTTGACTTCTGTAAGTATATTGATGAAATCTAAACTTTTGACCAATTCCATAAAGAAAGAAGCCCGATTATCTTGTATGTCTAAAAGTACTTTCATGTGTCTTTTTTTTGTTTTATTAAATTATTGATTATGACCAGTTAACGTATTTTGATTTTTTTTTGATTATAAAAACCCTTACCCGTTTATGGGTTTAAGTATTTTTTCTATTCTAATAAGTAGCAATACGTTAAGAAAATCAAAATTTCATGTTCATGCTCTAGGCAATACTCTTGGGTGCTTAACGTTTGTTGTCAGTTTCATAATCGGGGTTTCCTAATTTTGATAGGATGTTTCAACCTCCAGTAAAAATCGACCTTTTTTAAATTATGCTACTTTGTTTTTTATCTCCACTTCTATTCCTAATTCTTTTAGAATTTTTAGGTGGCGTTCTATTTTTTTGTCTTTTTTTGAATTCTGTGAATATTCATATCCCAACTCTTGATATTCGACTTTGTCTTTTAGTATAAAGTAGGTGGCTATCAGGATCTTGTGCCCTACTGCGATAAGTGCTCTTTTTTTACCTCTTCGTACTACCAAACTATCGTATTTTGCTCTTAAATATGTTCCTTTTGTTCGTGTAGCTGCCCAAGCAAATTGAACTAACATTGTTCTTAAATATTTATTACCATGGGTTATTCTACTGCTTTTTTTTTACCTGCACTCTCATTACTACCAGGGCTCATTCCTGCCCAAGATGATAAATGTTTCTCATCTGGAAATTGATCCATATTTGATCCTATTTCTGCTAAAATATAGGCTACTCCTTCTTTACCAACACCTGGTATGGTTTGTAATAATTCTGAATCTAACTCTAGTTCGAACTTTTTTAAATGTCCCTCTATTTGATGGTCTAGCTTGACCAGTGAACTTTGCTTATCACTAATAGACTCTTTGATGGTTTTGAAGCATAAATTTATGATGTGCTGTTAAGCTACCTTTTAAGGCAGAAACCATATCTTCTATACTTGATTGAATACTACCATGCCGAAATTTGAGTAGCTCATCAATATTTTGTTCTCCATCAATCATTGCATTAATTATTTTGGTAGCCGTTGCTCCACTTGTACTACTTACAACACTCGATATTTTTATATTAGCATCTTCTAATATTTTCTGAATTCTATTTTTTTCTGATGAAACTTGTTCAATTACCTTTCGTTTATAACGTGTTAAATCACGTAGTTCCCTTGTTGGTTTTGGTGGAATGAAACTCCCCCGAAGCAACCCGCTTAATAGTGATTTTGCTATCCATTTACTATCTTTTTTGTCTTTCTTTCTTTCTTCCTGGTACATTTTTTATATGGCGAGCATTAACTAATAAAATCTCAAAATTATCTTCTAAAATATTATAAATTGGTTTCCAGTAAACTCCTGTACTTTCCATAGCTACATGAGTAATATTGAGTGATTTTAGCCAATCTCGCATTTTTTCAATTGAGAGGGTAAATCCATCATAGGTTTTGGTTTGTTCTTTGATGCCTGTTCCTCGAATCGTAACTACTATTATCTTTTTGTGTACATCAATGCCACAACCTCTTTCTATAATTTGTTCAAATTCTATCTGTTGTTTTTTCATGGTAATATGCCGTTATGTTAAAGTCATTACCTTGGGCGGCAAAATCCTTGCCGTGGATGTTTCATAATACATTTTTTTGTTTTCGGCATTTAACATCTTATAATAGCACTTCTCTAATTAAGTATGCTGAACTATACAAAATTAGTCAATTTTCTCTATTTAATATTTGTATAGATTTGCCTTTAGTGGGTTGATTGCAGAAAAAGCCAATAATACTATTTTTTCAGCTGAATTTTGATAAGGCTTGCCTAGAGGCTTATTAACTCGTAATTTTGCCGTATTCTCAGAACCAACTACGATAGATGCGACAAATCATACAAGACCTTAAAAACGGCGAAACCATTTTAGAAGAAGTACCCGTACCTATGGTAAAATCGGGTCACGTACTTATCAAGACGTCGAGAACCCTCGTATCATTGGGTACCGAAAGAATGTTGGTGGAGTTCGGCAAGGCCAATTTTATCTCAAAGGCCCGCCAACAACCTGACAAAGTAAAAATGGTGTTGAACAAGATAAAGACCGATGGTCTAAAACCAACTATGAATGCCGTTTTCAACAAGCTCAACCAACCTTTGCCCCTAGGGTATTGCAATGTAGGCGAAGTGGTTGGTGTTGGCCGAGGCGTTGCCGAATTTCAGGTGGGTGACCGTGTGGCCTCCAATGGCAATCATGCAGAATACGTTAATCTTCCCAAGAACTTGGTGGCCAAAATACCCGATAATGTAACTGATGAAGAAGCAACTTTTACCGTCATAGGGTCTATAGGGTTACAAGGCATACGCCTATTAAACCCTACGTTTGGCGAGACGATGGTTGTTGTCGGTCTCGGACTTATTGGCCTCGTTACGGCAGAATTGTTATTGGCCAATGGCTGTAATGTAATCGGCTTTGATTTTGATGCGGAGAAAGTGCGTATCGCCAATGAAAAAGGCATTGTGGGCATCAACCCAGCGGAAGGCACTGATCAGGTGAAGTTCGTGGAATCCTTTACAAACGGCATTGGGGCAGATGGCGTGATCATTACGGCATCGAACAAAAGTGATGAGATCATCGCCCAATCGGCGCAGATGTGCAGAAAGCGCGGGCGGGTGATTTTAGTGGGCGTAATCGGCTTGAACATCAGCAGGGCGGATTTCTATGAAAAGGAAATCTCTTTTCAAGTATCCTGTTCGTACGGTCCGGGCAGGTATGATGAAGAGTATGAAGATAAGGGAAACGATTACCCAATTGGCTATGTTCGTTGGACGGAGAAACGAAACTTTGAAGCCGTACTGAATGCCATTTCAAAGGGTACTTTAGATGTAAAACCCTTGATTACAGAGCGCATTCCCCTAAAGGAATACCAAAAGATCTATGGCGATATGGGAAACTCCAAGTCCATCGCCTCTATTCTTGAGTATGATAGTACTGAAGCACCAGTAAGCACGGTAAACATTGCCAATAAATCTTTTGAAGGAAAAAAAGGGGTATTGGGCATTGTAGGAGCAGGAAACTTTACCAGTTCTACCATACTTCCCAACCTTAAAAAGCTAAATACCGATATAAAATATATTGCGAGTTCTGGAGGCCTTTCTTCAACGATAATGGCCAAACGCCACGCGATAGGCAATTCCACCTCAAACTACAAAGAGATTTTGGCCGATGCTGATGTAGATTTGGTTTTGATAACTACCCAACACCATATGCACGCTTCTATGGTATTGCAAAGCTTGCAGGCCAGAAAAAGTGTCTTTGTAGAAAAACCCCTGGCATTGACCGAGGGTGAACTCGAAGAGATTATCGCTGAATACAATAATCAAAATGTCAGCGTAAGCGTAGGTTTTAATAGGCGTTTTGCGCCTTTGGCCAAAAAGATGAGAAAACTCTTGGGCAATGACAACAGCCCGATTAATATCGTGGCCACGATGAATGCAGGCTTTATTCCACCTGATGTTTGGGTACATGATATGGAAGTCGGTGGCGGAAGGATCATAGGCGAAGCTTGCCACTACATAGATCTGTGCACCTATTTTACGGGGAGCAGGGTAAAAGCCGTCTGTATGAATGCCATGGGCGTGAACCCAGAGGAGAACACCGATAATGCGAGCATATTGTTACAGTACGAAAATGGTTCGAACGCGGTCATCAATTATTTTGCGAATGGCAGCAAGGCGTATTCCAAAGAGCGTGTAGAAGTCTATTCGCAAGAACGCACCTTGGTGATGGACAACTGGCGAAAACTGAAAGCCTACGGTTTTAAGGGCGGTGGCAATGCCTCATCGAAACAAGATAAAGGGCATTTCAACCAGTTTCAAGCACTGATCGAGCAACAGAAGCAGGGCGGAAAATCGATTATACCCTTTGATGAGATCGTGAACACCACCAAAGCTTCATTTGCGGCCATTGAATCATTAAAACTGGGCAAATGGATTCAAGTAAACTAATACTACTTGTACACACCGTAAAACACCTTCGATTTAAGCAGATCTACTATCGTTTGTATTACCTAATCAGAAATAAATTCTTTAAAAAAGAATACACAAAGCCATTAAATAGAGAATTGGATGCTTTGATTTGGAAGGATTCTTTTTTACATACCGATAGTTATAAAAAAGACAACAGCTTTGTTTTTCTCAATCTTTCACGTGATTTTGGTGATGCGATTGACTGGAATTATGACAAATACGGCAAATTATGGACGTATAACCTCAATTATTTCGATTTTCTAAACCAAGAGCATATCAGTGCTGAGGAGGGTTTGGCCCTTATTTCGGATTATATAGAGAAAGATGCCATTTTAAAAGACGGTAAAGAACCGTACCCCATTTCTTTGCGGGGCTTCAATTGGGTAAAATTCCTTTCAAGAAACACGATATCAAACCCCCGAATAAACGAGGTTTTGTCGGACCATTACGAAACCTTGTATAATAACGTGGAATACCACTTAATGGGAAACCACGTATTGGAGAATGGATTTTCCTTGTTTTTTGGGGCCTATTACCTCAAAGATGAATGCTTATACACCAAGGCAAGGCATATTTTAAAGAATGAACTGACCGAACAGACCCTAAACGACGGTGCCCACTTTGAACGTTCCCCCATGTACCATCAAATCATACTGCACCGTTTGCTTGATTGTATTCAGCTGGCGCAGTTAAATGCTTGGAAAGATGAAGTACTTCCCTTTTTAAAGGAAAAGGCCTTGAAAATGCTGTCTTGGCTGCAAGAGGTTACCTTTTCCAACGGCACTATTCCCATGGTCAACGATAGCGCCTATGGCATCGCCCCAAATTCACGGCAATTATTTGAATATGCCAAATCATTGGGTTTGCAATGGCCAAAAGGTCAACTTTCCGACTGTGGTTATCGAATGTACTCGCAAGGCAACTACGAACTTTTTGTAGATGTGGGCAAGGTAGGGCCAGACTATCAACCGGGCCATGCACATTCAGATACGTTTAGTTTTGAATTATATGTAGGGGGAACTCCGGTTATAGTAGATACGGGCACTTCAACCTATGAAAAGAACGCCTTGCGACAACAAGAACGGGAAACAGCTGCGCACAACACGGTTAAAATCGGCAATTACGAACAAACTCAGGTTTGGGGCGGGTTTAGGGTCGCCAAACGTGCAAAAATAACCCATTTAGAAGAGTCTGAAAACCAAATCGAAGCTACTCACGATGGTTATAAAAAGCTTGGTGTTCGGCATACACGAAAGTTTTTGACTCATGCTTCCAGTATTGAGATAAATGATTCTTTAAACAAAGAGGTCAATGAACAACAAATTTCTTTTTTTCATTTCCATCCAAATATAAAAAACATTGAAGTAGGGCAAAGCCAAGTAAAACTTACCGAATTGGGAGTAAATATTATTTTTGGAGAAGGTGTTTCAAAAATCGATTTATGCCATTACCACTATGCCATGGGTTTTAATAAGACCGAAAAAGCCCAAAAAATTGCGGTATCTTTTCAGAAATCATTGCGCACCCAAATAGTGCTGCCCAATTCGCCCAACAACTAAAGCCCGACGGATGAAACTTCTTTTCTTGACCGATAATTTTCCGCCCGAGTTCAATGCCCCGGCCACAAGAACCTATGAACATTGCAAAGAATGGGTGAAAGAAGGTGTTGAGGTGACGGTGATTACCTGTGCGCCCAATTTTCCTGAAGGCAAGGTTTTTAACGGCTATAAAAACAAATTGTACCAAACCGAAATGGTCGATGGCATCAAGGTTGTTCGGGTCTGGACCTATATTTCTGCCAATAAGGGCTTTTTAAAACGGATCATCGATTTTTTGAGCTTTATGGTCATGTCCTTTTGGGCTGGGTTGTTCATCAAAACAGATTTGATCGTTGCAACTTCTCCCCAGTTTTTTACGGCCGTTTCAGGCCGTTGGCTTGCCTTTTGGAAGAGAAAGCGATGGGCAATGGAGGTTCGCGATCTCTGGCCAGAATCAATCAAGGCCGTTGGGGCGATGGGCTCAAACCCTATTATCCGCTTTTTTGAGTATTTAGAGCTGAGAATGTACAAAAACGCTTGGAAGATCATTACCGTAACCGATTCTTTCAAAGAACAGTTGGTACATGAGCGCAATATTGAAGCAAATAAAATAGAAGTCGTGAAAAACGGAATCAATACCGATTTGTTCGTGCCGATGCCAAAAAACCAAGAACTGCTACAGAAACTACAACTTGAGAACAAGTTTATTATCGGTTATATCGGCACCCACGGCATGGCCCACAAACTTGATTTTATCTTAAATTGCGCCAAGCAGATCGAAAACAAGAACATTCATTTTCTTTTCTTGGGGACTGGTGCAGAAAAGGAAAACCTCTTAAAACAAAAGGAAACCCTTGGGTTGAAAAATGTAACCCTGCTACCTCCTGTTGAAAAAAAACAGGTCAAAGAGTATATTTCCATCTTGGATGTTGGCTTGGTCAACCTCAAAAAATCAGATACGTTCAAATCGGTGCTTCCTTCAAAGATTTTTGAACTGGCCGGTATGCATAAGCCTATTTTGTTGGGCGTTGAGGGAGAAGCCAAGAAATTGGTCGAGCATTACGGTCTCGGTTTGGCCTTTGAACCCGAAGACCAAACGGATTTTCTTGAAAAAATAGAGGCACTTCAAAACGGCAACGAAACCACTGATATTGACTATAAGTCTATTCTCAATGATTTTGGTAGAAAGGCATTGGCTATAAAAATGTTGGGCTTTTTGCGCAATGTGAATCATAATGACTAAAATTTTCATATTTTTGGGGTATTAACGCGCTATTGTGAATTTTTTAGAAACAGCCATTTCTATTTTTATAGGGTCTTTTCTACTGACCTATTTGACCATACCCAAAATCATCAAGGTGGTCGAGCATAAACGCTTGATGGACGATCCCGATCAGCGAAGTTCGCACAAGAGCAAAACCCCAACCCTTGGGGGAGTCTCTTTTTTCTACACCTTGATATTTGCACTTTTCTTTATAAAAAACTGGCCTAGTTTTGATGAGGCTATTTATATAATTCCGGGTCTTACTATTTTGTTCATTGTGGGTCTAAAAGACGATTTGGTAGTGATTTCACCTGGGGCGAAATTACTGGCACAGATGTTCGCAATCGCCTTTATTTTAGCCAACCCCGGTTTTGTCATTCATTCGCTGAACGGGTTTTTGAACATCAATGAAATACCCTACTACCTCTACCTTATCATTGCGGGTTTTATGATGCTCACAATCATCAATTCTTACAATTTGATCGATGGTATTGATGGCTTGGCCTCGGTAGTTGGTATTGTAATTATGGTGATATATACAACTATCTTTTATCTGAGCGGAGCCTACTTTTTTGCACTTCTGAGCATTACGGTAAACGCTAGTTTAATGGCTTTTTTAGGCTTTAACCTCTCTTCTGACAAAAAGATTTTTATGGGTGACACGGGTTCTTTGATCACAGGCTTTATAATCAGTATTTTGACGATAAAGTTTTTAGCCTTAAAGCCGCAGGTGTATTCTGAGCTGCCATTTTTATTGGAAAACGCCCCTTTGATCGCGATTAGCATCCTAATTGTGCCTTTATTTGATACCGCCCGGGTATTTGCCATTCGTATTGCCAGCAAAAAAGCGCCCTTTTCACCGGATCGCAACCATACACACCATGTGCTGATCGATTATTGGGGGCTGAGCCACAGGCAGGCCAGCTTTCTCATAGGTTGTTTTAATTTGCTCTTCGTGATGCTGTTCATAGTTTTGGGCAGTACGGCCAAAAACTTGGGCATGGTGGTAATGTTGGTTACGGTGGTTATATTCTTGGCTTATATTTTTTTCAGGTACAATTATAATTTCACTACCCTTAAGCAAAAGATCATGCTAAAAAGACAGGTAGATAAAATAAAAAGAAGGAGTGGCGGTAACGGAAAGAAAAATCCTCTTGAAAAGAACAATTTAGAAAATACCTTGAATGGTGAAAACCCCTCTCGTTCACCAGAAGAAAATACGCATTAGCCCGCATTATTCACAGCATTTCGTAATGAAAAGCAAAAATGCCAATAGAATTGAGAAGCACAGGGATTTTTTTTAGTGAAGGAACTGTAGCCCTTGAGCTAAACAAATTTTGAGCATTTTCAATTATAGCAGGTAGTTTGGCTTTGGAATAGATAGACTGTGAATAATGCGGGTTAGGGTGATATAAGCTGTTTGCGCTACTTTTATGGCTGTTAGACTATAATAATTGGCAAGTCTTTCTTTCATGACTACTTTTATCCGCTTAATTTTTAAGATTTTCTTACGTTACCTAAACAAACAACTAAATTTTCATGAAGCGAATATTAATTACAGGAGCAGCTGGTTTTTTGGGATCTCATTTGTGCGATCGTTTTATAAAAGAAGGATTTCACGTAATCGCAATGGATAATCTTATAACGGGAGACCTGAAGAATATCGAACATTTGTTCAAATTAGAGAATTTTGAATACCACCACCATGACGTGACAAAGTTTGTGCACGTACCCGGGAAGTTAGATTATATCTTGCACTTCGCATCACCCGCTAGCCCGATCGATTATCTTAAAATTCCTATTCAAACGTTGAAAGTAGGGGCTTTGGGTACTCATAACCTATTAGGTTTGGCCAAAGAAAAAGGAGCACGTATTCTTATTGCCTCTACTTCCGAAATTTACGGAGACCCCTTGGTGCATCCACAGACCGAAGAATATTACGGCAATGTGAACACCATAGGCCCTAGGGGCGTCTATGACGAAGCCAAACGCTTTCAAGAGTCCATTACCATGGCATACCATCGTTTTCATGGCGTAGAGACCCGTATCGCACGAATTTTTAATACCTATGGCCCGAGAATGCGACTGAATGACGGCAGGGTGATACCGGCATTTATGGGGCAAGCCTTACGAGGTGAGGATCTGACCGTTTTCGGCGATGGTTCGCAAACACGTTCATTTTGCTATGTGGATGATGAGGTTGAGGGAATTTATCGATTGTTGATGAGCGATTACAGTCTGCCCGTTAATATTGGAAATCCACATGAGATCACCATTAATGATTTTGCGGAGGAAATCATTAAGCTAACCGGAACCGATCAAAAAGTAATTTACAAAGATTTGCCACAAGATGATCCTATGCAACGTCAGCCTGACATCTCTAAAGCCAAGGAAATATTGGGGTGGGAACCAAAAGTAGGCCGTAAAGAAGGCATGAGAAAAACATTCGATTTCTTTAAAACCTTATCGACCGAAGAACTTGAAAGAACCGAACACCGCGATTTTAAGGAAAGGAATAAGAAGTAAGCATAAAGAATTGCGCTGATTTTTAAAAAGAATCCTTTTTGGGGTTCTTTTTTGTTTTGGGGTCTAAAGAGGGTGTTTTTCTATCCAATTAAGCGAATCAAATTCGGCATATTCTTCGGGGTGGGTTTCGCTAAATTCTTTTAACCACGTTTTTACAGTAGTTATAACAATAACTTCTTTTTTTTCGTCATAGACCCAAGTGTGTTTGTCGACATATCCTCTTTGAGTGCCGCAATAACCATACCCTCGGGTTCTGCTAGAAGCAAATTCACACTTTTCAAAGGCCATAAGGGAAATGGCAATCCGATTTTTGTTTGAAATTGAATCTGATACTGTGAGACGTGTATAAACTAATTTTTCGGGGAATTGTCCTTTTTTGTCTAGTTCCAATACCCATCGGCCATATAAATCAAATTCTGAAATAGATTTATCCTGTCCATAATTTGAAATTCCGACAATTGAGAGAAGGTAAAGTGTAATTATTCTTTCATAGTACTGAATTATCAAAAACCGCTCCAAAATTACTTGCAACATCGATACAAAAAACTTCTCTTTAGTCCTCCTTTTTGTTGATAAGCTGTGTTTAGGCAATAATGGCTTTATTTCACACATAATCGTAGTTTGACAAAAACAAGCACAATCGTATACGATTTTTGCAAAACGTTATAAACAGGCGAGTAGGCAGAGTATTTTGATTTAAAATGGCTATGTTCTAATAAATGACTGTTTTAAGCATTAATTTATTCAAATACGGATTATATTTAGCCTCATAGTTATAAATAGTTGCGCGTAACAGGTTGAAAGTTAACACTATACTGAGTCAGTTGTAATTTAGAACATAGCCTTGATGATTTATTGGTTTTGTTGGTTTTTAAACCAAGAAGAAGAATATTCACTAAAGAAAAGAATATTTTAAAATTGATTTTCACAATGTTGGTTTCACTTTACATTTTTAATCATTTTAACTGTAGTTCTGACCCGATCTAGTAGTGCGGTTCTTTTTCTTTGCGATCTATATATGGTTTTATCGGTTTGTATAGTGCTTTTGCTCTGAACATTTCTATTTTTGCCATAAACCATTAAAAATGAACATTCTTATTTTAGGCTCTGGTGGGCGTGAGCATACTTTAGCATGGAAACTACACCAAAGCACCAAGCTTAAGAAGCTCTTTGTCGCCCCAGGAAATGCGGGAACGACTGAAATAGCCACAAATATACCAATTGGTGTGAATGATTTTCAAGCCATTGGCGAATTGGTTCTTTCCGAGAGTATTGACATGGTCATTGTAGGCCCTGAAGATCCCTTGGTGAATGGGATACATGATTTTTTCTTAGAAGATTCCCATTTAAGGCATGTTTCTGTAATCGGCCCCCAAAGGGCGGCGGCTGAATTAGAGGGCAGTAAAGAATTTGCCAAGCGATTTATGGTACGACATGGCATTCCCACAGCAGCATATCAAAGTTTTACCGCTGATAACCTACAAGAAGGTTTTGCTTTTTTAGAAACCTTGAAGCCACCGTACGTCTTGAAAGCAGATGGCTTGGCAGCTGGTAAGGGCGTATTGATCCTTGAAGATTTAGATGAGGCGAAGAACGAATTGAGCTCCATGCTCCTCGATGCCAAATTTGGTAGCGCAAGTAAAATAGTGGTCATTGAAGAATTTTTGGCAGGGATAGAATTAAGCGTTTTTGTGCTCACTGACGGAAATGGGTACAAGGTGCTACCAACGGCAAAAGACTATAAACGGATAGGTGAGGGCGATACGGGACTCAATACGGGCGGTATGGGCGCCATTTCACCTGTTCCTTTCGCAGATAAAGAGTTTATGGGCAAGATACACCAGAAAGTGGTAATACCTACAGTAGAAGGCCTCAAAAAGGACGGCTTGCCATATAAAGGCTTTATTTTCATCGGATTGATAAAAGTGGGCGACGACCCCAAAGTAATCGAGTACAATGTTCGTTTGGGAGATCCCGAAACCGAAGTGGTGATTCCAAGAATCAAAAACGATTTGGTAGAAGTCTTTCAAGCAGTTGCAGATCAAACGTTGGATACGTTGGATTTAAAATTGGATGAACGCACCGCCTCTACGGTAATGCTGGTTTCAGGAGGATATCCAGAAGCCTATAAAAAAGGAAAAGAAATTACGGGAATCGAAAATGTCACAGACTCATTGGTTTTTCACGCGGGTACCAGACTTGAAGAGGGCAGGGTACTCACCAACGGCGGAAGGGTAATGGCAGTAACATCTTTTGGAAAAAATCACAAAGAGGCTTTGAAAAAATCGTATTTGAATATTGAAAAGATTCGTTTTGACCAAATGAACTATCGTACAGATCTAGGCTTTGACCTATAACGAACACGGGGTTCAACAATCAATCGGCAAAGACAATACCACCAATCAAGTCAGCAGAAGTTGAATTCGGAACTGGAAACCGAGTGCAACCAAATTGGCAACTGAGCGCAGTCGAACTGAGCGCAGTCGAAGTTAGCGCAGTCGAAGTCAGAGATAGGTATGCGAAGTAATACTTTTATCTTCCTCGCCAGAGGCGGCGTATCCTTTTAATTGTAGCATCCAATAGATAAAAGCGATAAAACCGATAATAGCTAAAATCCAGCTAACGGTATTTGCCACCCACCAATTTGAAGTAAATCGAAAAAAGTCATAAGGTGCAAAAAGCACATTCACGAATAAATCTTGGATAGCTTCAAAAAATGCTTTCATGATATAGTATATTTACGGTGCAAAAGTATAAAAAATAAGTATACCTTCCCAAGGGCGGAAAAACAATTGATAAATTTTAAGTCGGTTTCTTAGATGATCACAAGCATTTTCGGAAAAACAAAGCCAATAAACTTCATCACCGTACTCACGTTCTTGTTCGTTTTGTACTGGTTTGTTCATTATTTCATGTTCGACAATGCCTATTCAATGAATGAGGTATTGGCTCAAACGTTGATTTTAGCTGTTTTGTTGTTTAGTGTTTTCATTGTAGATTTTATCGTCAAAAGAAACAAAGTAACCGAGACCAATGCGTTTGCCATCTTGTTTTATGCTGTATTGGTCATGGTGTTTCCTAAAACCCTGATTGATTCTGATGCTATTTTTTGTAGTCTTTTTCTTTTGTTGGCCACAAGAAGGTTGATAAGTCTACGCTCTTTAAAAGATATCAAACTCAAGATATTCGATGCAACTTTCTGGGTGTTGGTCTCTAGTTTATTCTATGAATGGGCCTTACTGTACCTGATTTTGGTGTGTGTGGCCATTTATATTTACGAGCCTAAGAATATTAGAAACTGGATGGCGCCCTTCGCCGCTTTTTTTACGATTTTTATGATATCGTACTGTGTTTTGATTTTAGCGGATAATACAGGTTATCTTGTTGAACACTATACCTTTTCTTATGGCTTCAACACAAGCATTTTCTTTAATTGGGGCAACAGCATAAAACTCGCCGTCTATGTTTTGATGATTGTGTTAGCCGCTATCTTTGTATTTTTCAATTCAGGAAAGGCAGGAATGGGCAAGATCGTCACCATAAGGTTGATAGCCCTTTCTTTTGTAATTGGCTTGGTAATGAACATCGTTATGGCATCTTCGGATACGTACCCTATTATGATCACATTTTTTCCGGCTGTGGTCTTTGTGACCAATTTCGTGGAGTCGATCAGAAAACCAAAGGTTAAGGAAATTGTTCTTATAACCACTGTTGTAGTTCCCTTTATCATCTTTTTATTAGGTATTGGTATAAAATAATTAGGTAACTTTGCCAAAAATATACCAGGTATGTTCAGTGAGTCAGCATTTGCTATTTTCGAGAAAAGCATCAACAAATATCATATTGAAGATGATGTTTATCAGTCGTTTACCAATCCGTACCCTAAAGATGGTATTGACCACTTACTGTATCGTAAGAATTGGATCGATACCGTACAATGGCATTATGAAGATATAATTCGTGACCCCAATATTGATCCGGTAGCGGCTTTGACCCTAAAGCGTAAAATCGATGCAAGCAATCAAGACCGCACGGACCTGGTCGAGTACATCGACAGCTATTTTTTAGACAAGTATCGTTCTGTTCAGACAAATGATGATGCGGTCATTAATACCGAAAGTCTGGCTTGGGCCATAGACCGGTTGTCTATACTCTCACTGAAAATTTATCATATGAACGAAGAAGCGACCAGAACGGATGCCTCTAAAGATCATTTAGAAAAATGCCGGCAAAAGCTTCAGGTGCTATTAGAACAAAAGAAAGATCTGTCAACGGCAATTGACAGGTTGTTGACCGATATCGAGAATGGCGATAAGTATATGAAGGTGTACAAGCAAATGAAAATGTACAATGATGATGAGCTGAATCCGGTATTAAGAAAGAAAGCTCCCTGATTCCCATAGGGAGAACTCCATTTTGATTGATAGTGGTATCCTATGAAAAAGGTGAAAACGGCTCAAAAGAAAACGTTGTCTTCAGGTGCCGTCGGGCAACACCTTTTAGTCATCCGTTTGTCGGCCATGGGCGATGTGGCGATGATGGTTCCCGTTCTTTCCGCTTTGGTTCATCAATACCCTGATTTAAAAATAACCGTACTCACCAGAGCGTTTTTCAATCCCCTATTTTTCGAATTGCCGAACGTGCAGGTTTACGAAGCCGATGTAAAGGGAAAACACAGCGGTGTTTTCGGACTTTGGAAATTGTACAAAGAACTGAAAGCGTTGCAAATAGACGCTGTAGCCGATTTGCACAATGTATTGCGCAGTAAGATATTAAAACAATATTATCAGTTGGGCGAAATTCCATTTTTTCAAATTGATAAGGGTAGGGCCGATAAAAAAGCGCTTACCGCTAAACAAAACAAGGTTTTCAAGCCATTAAAAACTACCTGCCAACGGTATGCCTATGTTTTTGCCCAATTGGGTTTTTCGTTGGATATGTCAAAAGCACCTCTTTTACCCCAACAGCAACTGACCGCTAAAGTTTTGAAGTTAGTAGGCAGCAATACTAAAAAATGGATAGGCATTGCCCCTTTTGCTGCTTTTAAGGGTAAAATGTACCCGTTGCATTTAATGGAGGAGGTCATAGAACAATTAAACAATACGGGTAAGTATAAAATTTTATTGCTCGGAGGGGGAAAGGAAGAAGTACGGCAATTGGAAGCTTGGCAGGCCAAATACCCTTCTTGTACCAATACCGCAGGTAAATTTGATTTTTCAGATGAACTCAAATTGATTTCCAATCTTGATGTTATGTTGGCAATGGATAGTGGAAATGCGCATTTGTCATCGATTTATGGAATTAAGACGATCACTTTATGGGGCGTGACGCACCCATATGCGGGGTTTTACCCTTTTGGGCAAGATGCAGATAATGCGCTATTGGCCGACCGGGAAAAATTTCCTTTGATCCCGACTTCAATCTATGGCAATAAAATGCCCGAGGGGTATGAAAAAGCTATAGAGACCATTCATCCAAATACTATTTCAAGAAAAATAGAGACACTGTTGGGTTAGAGTTCTAAAGTTGATTACACGGTTGTGCGCTTTGCCTCAATAGATTTGAAATAAAAGCGCAATTGTGACATAAAGCGATATTTTCTTGCAGACGGGGCGGTTTCTACCATCAATGCCCGAATACCAATATAAGAGGCCATCAAATAGATAGCAACGCCTTCGACGTCTACATGACGGTCAATATACCCATTGAATTTACCTCGTTGAATGGCAGAAACAAGGGCGACCTCCCATATTTTTACGATTTTGTTCAAGTGTTTCATGATTTCATGGTTTCTTCCGTTGAACTCATTGATAAAGTTACTTAGCACAAAACCATAGTCCATTTCATTGTGTACCGCGGTCTCCAACGCATTTTCAAAACAGTTGGTAATAAGCTCTAGCGTGTTATCGTGTCCTTCAATAGGTTCGATTAATGCGCTATAGGTTCTGCGTACCAATAGGTTTTGAACGATCTGAATAAAAAAATCCTCTTTTGAATCAAAATGATAATAAAACGCACCTTTGGAAAGAGAGAGTTCTTTTAAGACATCATCAACACTGGTGTTGTAATAGCCATTTTTATAAAATAGCTCTAGACCAATGACTTGCATTCGCTGTATGGTGGCCATGCTTTTCAGGTTCTTTCCCATAAGATTTGAATTTAGTGATTAAACCGACCACTAGGTCTGCTATAACGAATGGTTCTCCACTTTGGTATACATGATCGGATGATTTTCACCAAAATTCGATAAAAACCCTAAAATGTGGTTTTAAGATAGGTTTTTACTCAGCTACAGTACCTTGACAACTACTTCCAGCACCAGCTGTACACCCATAACAATGTTGTGAGATGATAATGTTTCTATCGTTGAGAAGAGCCTCGTTATACTCTTTAATATGTTTCACTTTGCTAGCTACTTTTAAGTTGAGCATTTGGTTGAAATCGCAGTCGTACAGCCAACCATCCCAACTTACTGAAATCGTATTGGTGCACATAACATTTGCCACGGCAGATGGGTTGTGGGCTTCGACGAGGGCATACATATAATCCTCGTAGTTTTCAGAGGCGATTAAATAGTCTAAAAAGCGGGCAATGGGCAGGTTGGTGATAGCGAACAGACTGTGGAACTGAATGCTGAAATCTTCTTTCAAGGCTTTTTTGAAATCTTTTTCCATTGCCGCTTGATCTCCGGGTAAATAGGCTCCTGACGGATTGTAGACCAAATCTAAGCGTAGCGTGCTATCGGGCATTCCGTAGCCTACGGAATTGAGTTCTTGCAAGGCTTTTATCGATTTGTCAAAAACCCCATCACCACGTTGCTTGTCGGTTTTTCCGCGGGTGTAGTGCGGCATAGAGGAAACGACGTGTACATTGTGTTTTTTAAAGAACTCAGGTAAATCGTAGTACTTTTTGTTTGCCCTGATAATGGTTAAGTTCGAACGTACGATAAAGTCTTGAATACCCGCTTTTGCGGCTTCCTCTACGAACCACCTAAAATCAGGGTTCATTTCGGGGGCTCCCCCAGTGAGATCCAAGGTGTGGGCATCGGTATTTTTGATTATCTCTAAACATTGTCGCATTGTATCACGGGTCATGATTTCTTTTCTGTCGGGCCCGGCATCTACATGGCAATGCTCACATACTTGGTTGCACATATAACCTATATTGATCTGTAGAATCTCCAATTTTCTGGGGCGAAGCGGATACTGCCCGATCTCAGAAATTTTATCCTTAAAATAAGGAAGTTCACCATCTTCGAAGATACCTCCATTGAGAATATCCAATTGCCTATTGCTTTGTGCAAGTTCGTCTTGTCGGGCCTTTAACGATTTCATTGCCATTTATTCGAGTTAATGGTAATTGATTAAAACATAGGAGATTAGCCTTGTACTTATTTCGTTCCCCCTTTGGGGGCTAGGGGGCTTTACATTGATAATTTGTTGTATTTGTTCATCATTTGCACCCCGTGTACTAAGGTCGCCCCACTTTCAATAGCGGCACCTACGTGAACGGCCTCCATCATTTCTTCTTTGGTAATACCTTTTTGTAAGCCATCTTTGGTATAGGCGTCAATGCAATACGGACATTTGACCACGTGCGATACCGCCAATGCTATCAAAGACTTTTCACGTGAACTGAGCGCCCCTTCTTCGAACACTTTGCTATAATAGTCAAAGAATTTTGTTCCTAATTCTTCGCTCCATTCGGTGATTTTACCGAATTTTCTTAAATCTGCTTGATCGTAATATGAATCTGCCATATTTTATTTTTATAGGATGTTGTTATATAGAACAAGTTGAACCGAGTACCAAATGAACCCGTGTAAACTTACAAAGAAAATCAACTATTGAATTGGTCGTTGACAGAGTGTTTTGATTACAAATCTTGGAAGTAGCGTTTTGTAGGCTTTCTTCGAGGTAGTTTTCCAATCGAGCAAGAGTTGCCCCCTTAGGGGCCTTACACATCATCAAAATCCACTTTCAAAACAGGCGTCAACGCATGGGCTTGACAGGTAAGGATCAATCCTTCTTCAATTTCGCCATCGGTCAGAATCTGGTTTTTCACCATTTCTGCTTTCCCCTCTACGATACGCGCAATACAGGTGCTGCATACCCCACCTTGACATGAATAGGGGGCATCTATATTTTCTTTCAGTATGGCATCGAGCACTAAGGTCTTTCTATCCATGGAAAATGAAAAGGTTTCATCATCGACCGTCACTTCTAATTTTGTTTGCCCTTCTACATGTGTCGGAAGCTCATCTTTTATTTCCGTTGCAGTAAAAAGTTCAAAGTGAATTTTATCCGAAGAGATATTATTATCCTTCAGAGTATCACTTACCAGATGAATCATAGCTTCTGGCCCACAAAGATAAAAGGCATCAAAGACAGTATCTTTATGTTTGTTCTTTAGAGCATAGTTCACGGTCGATATATCTATACGACCAAAAAGGGAATCATTTTCCTGTGTTTTACTATTGGTGAAATACACGAAAAACCTATCAGGATGATTCAACTGTAGTTTTACCAGATCAGTATAGAACATGGTCTCTTCGTATGATTTGTTGCCATAGACCAACACGAATTTGTTCTTGGGGCTACATTCCAGCACCGTTTGCGCAATACCCATGATGGGGGTTATACCACTGCCTGCTGCGAAAGCGGCGATGTTTTTTGGGTTATCGGATGGTTCAAATACAAATCGCCCTTCGGGGGGCATCACTTCGAGAATATCGTCTACGGCCAATTTTGAGTTTGCAAAATCAGAGAAACCACCTTTATCCACTTTTTTGACCCCAATGGTGATCGAATCATTTTTGGTCGATGAACTTATCGAATAGGCCCTGCGAAGTTCTTTGCCTTTAATTTCTTTCTTGATGGTAATGTACTGTCCAGCCGTAAAGATAAAAGTTTGAGTTAGTTCTTTCGGAATGTCAAATGTAATTGCAACTGATTTGGGTGTTAACGGTTTAATGTGTTTTATCGTTAGGGGATAAAAGTCGGCCATGTTTTAGATTTTTAGGCAAAATTAAGAAAAGCCTTGCCCATTGAAAAATTTAGGTTGGTGAAAAGAGTACGACAAAAGAAAAAAGGATTGAATAGAAGGTTCTTGTTCTACTAAAAAACCAAGCACTTTGTTCTTTTTCGATTTTACCCGATTCTTTTTGCATTTTATCGACCAACTACATAATAATTCAGTTGTTTTTCAGTTTAGGTTACGTACGTATATATAGAATGTCGAAGCTTCAAATTAAACTTATCATATTCGCATTGCTGGGGGGCATGGTCTTTAACGCCTGTTCTACCAAAAAAGATGCCGCTCTCAACCGTAACTGGCATGCGCTGAACACGAAGTACAATGTGCTTTACAACGGCAATATCGCTTTTGAAGAAGGGCGTGCCGAGCTCAATGCGAACTATAAAGACGACTATTGGGGAATTCTGCCCGTAGAACGCTTTGAAGTTACCGAAGATATCAGGCTTGATTCTGAGGATAACAACCCTAATTTTATCATTGCCGAAGAAAAAGCGACCAAGGCCGTACAAAAACACAGTATGGATATCAGAGACCATGAAAGAAACCCTCAAACCGATGAGGCTTTTTTACTGTTGGGCAAGGCCAGGTATTTTGACCAACGCTATATTCCCGCTTTGGAAGCCTTTAACTATATCATAAAAAAATATGCTTATAGTGATAAGCTGAACAAGGCCCATATTTGGCGTGAAAAAGTAAATATCAGATTAGAGAATGAAGACTTGGCCATCAAAAACCTACGACGTTTATTGAAATACGAAGATTTAAAAGATCAAGAATATGCCGATGCCAGGGCGATGTTGGCCCAAGCCTTTATCAATTTAAAAGCACCTGACACCGCTATTCAAAATTTGAAAATCGCCTCGTACTATACGAAAAAGAAACCCGAAAAGGGCAGATATTATTATATCTTAGGCCAGTTGTACAATCAACTGGGCCATAAAGACAGCGCCAACTATGCCTTTGACAAAATCATCAAGTTGAACCGTAAATCACCACGGGTGTACATGATCAATGCCGAGATACAGAAAATACGCAATATCGAACTGACCGAAGAGAACAAAGAAGAGGTGCTTGAGTACTTGACCGATATGGAAGAGAACCGAGAGAACCGTCCGTTTTTAAGTTTAATCTACCGTCAAGTGGCCAAGTTACATTTAGCAAACACATCAGACAGTTTGGCGTTGGCCTATTTTAACAAATCACTCAGGGCAACACAGAGCGAACCCAAATTGAACGCCCTCAATTACGAAAATCTTGCGGTGTACAATTTTGACCAAAATATTTATAAAATTGCAGGAGCCTATTATGATAGCGTATTGACCAACCTGCCCGAAAATTCCAAAAAATTCCGCCGTACAAAAAAGAAACTTGACAATCTTGAAGACGTTATCAAATACGAAGACATTGTTCAGTACTCAGACAGTGTCATTACCCTTTACAAGCTTCCGAAAGATGATCAGATCGCTTATTTTGAGAAGTATATTTCAGAAATGAAGAAAGCCGAAGAAGAAGCCGCTAAAAAAGCAGAGGAAAAGATAACGGCGGGCTTTGCCGCTTTTGGCGAATCAAAGGGAGGTAAGGAAAACAAAGGAAAATTCTATTTCTATAACATTCAGAGCCTTGGGTATGGCAAGAACGATTTCACCACCAGATGGGGAAACCGTGAACTTGAAGATGATTGGCGTTGGAGCAATAAAAATAGAGCTTTGCCAGCAGAAGCCCTTAACGAGACCTTAGCGGTAAGTGACAGTGTGAGTACAGAGCTTACTGAGGACGAGAAATATTCAGTGGGTTTTTATATGGAAAAAATCCCAACGGATGTTACCGTAATAGATAGCCTGAATACCGAACGCAATTTCGCCAACTATCAATTGGGCCTTATTTATAAAGAAAAGTTCAAAGAAAATGTCTTGGCGGGCGGAAAGCTGGAAGATGTCTTGAAATCAGGCCCAGAAGAGCGATTGATACTTCCATCCAAATACAATTTGTATAAGATCTATGAAGAAGAAGGAAGCCCATTAGCTTCAAGCATGAAAGAGAACATATTGCAAAACCACAGTGATTCACGTTATGCCGAGATCTTGTTGAACCCACAAGCCGTGCTGGCCGATAGTGACGACAGTCCTGATTCAAGGTACGTAGCCCTGTACAGACAATATAAGAAGCAAGAGTTTCTGAGTGTGATCACCGGGGCAGAGGAAAACATCAACAAATATACGGGCGATCCCATTGTGCCCAAGTTCGAAATGCTGAAAGCAAATGCCATTGGTAGATTAAATGGTTTTGAGCCTTTTAAAGAAGCACTGAACTATGTAGCGCTGACATACCCGAACAACCCAGAAGGCAAAAAAGCCGAACAGGTGATAGCGGAACAACTGCCTAAATTGGCGACCAAAGAATTTTCGCCCGAACAAGGTTCTACAGGCACAGGAAATTGGAAAGTGGCCTTCCCGTTTAAACGGCATAAAAACGAAGAAGCGTTAAAATTGAAAGAATTGCTTGAAAAATCGATAAAAGATTTGAAATATAAGAGGGTGGTTTCAAAAGATATTTATACCTTGGAAGACCAATTTGTAATCGTACACGGGTTCAAATCGAAAGAATTCGCCCTAGGTTACGTAGAATTGTTAAAGACAAACAAAGATTATAGAGTTGATAATGAGAGCTTTGTTATTTTATCATCCAACTATAAAGTAGTACAAGTGCATAAAAATTTACAAGAATATAAGAATTTAGTTACAACCCCAAAACCATAAACAATAATGTTTTCAGACAACAAAAAACCTCGAACGATGAACGAAATAGGCGGACAACCCAACAGAATTGAAAAGAACACAAAAATCAAAGGTGATATTATCTCCGAAGCTGATTTTAGAATTGACGGTAAGCTAGAAGGCAATCTAAAAACCTCTGGCAAGGTAGTCATTGGTAAAGACGGATACATCAACGGAAAAGTAGAATGTGTAAATGCCGACATCGAAGGCAACTTCAATGGCGAGCTTTTGGTCTCAGACCTTTTGTCGTTAAAAACTTCGGCAGTGATCGAAGGTACGGTATCAGTAACCAAATTGGCCGTTGAGCCAGGGGCTACTTTCAATGCCTCTTGTACTATGAAGGGCAAAGGCGGTTCGTTGAGCGGAAGCTCTTTGAATAAAGACTCTTCCTCTTCTTCTAGTTCTAGTAGTAGTTCAGGCGGATTTAAATCTTCTTTACATAGCAGTAGTAGCTCTACAAGTACGGGTAATGGAGCGGCAAAAGCATCCTAAGAAGAAAAGTAATTTAAGAAATGCGGTAATGCTTTCGGGCATTGCCTTTGAAATGGGCGCCATTATCTTTTTGGCGGCCAAAGGGGGTATTTGGTTAGACGACCATTACCAGACCGATAAAAGATATTTTACAGCGGTTGCCACACTGATAGGTGTGGCAATTTCTATTTGGGTAGTTTTGAGCCGTTTAAAACGAATAAAACAATAATGCCCAAAACACACCCCGTAGTTTATTTTTTACTGGTCTTGATTTGTTCTTTGGCCCTTAGTTTTTTTATTCACACCACTCTTCTTCAAAACATGGGGTTGCCTAAAGACGGCAATTTGATCGTTCTGTCTTATTTGGTAAACGGAATTCTTGCCGCAGCAATCTATATGCTGCTCTTTGCTTTTAGGTATAAGCTTAAAAATCAGATAGGCTTTCTTTTTATCGCAGGAAGCTTTTTAAAATTCATATGTTTTTTCCTGCTTTTTTATCCAGTCTATAAAGAAGATGGCGAAATGGATAGAATGGAGTTTGCGGCTTTCTTTGTTCCGTATTGCATTTCTCTCGTTATAGAGACTGTTTTTATGGCCAAAATGCTTAAAAAGCTGGATTGATTTCAACCTTTATCGACTGCATCTTTAGAAGGTGGAAATAAACCTGAAAAATGCTTTTTTCTTTTTGTAAGAATAACGTACATTTGCACGGGTTTTTAAGACACGATTAGCTGAGTGATATGCCGCAAAAATTTTTGATAAAAAAGATTTCGTTTTTACTTTTTTTAATTTCTTTTATTTCTGTAGCTCAGCATGATGAAGCTAAAGAAGTCGGGCATTCCACCGAGGTGCAGAAAAGTTCGCATGAAGACTCTGGCCCTACGGTTAGGGAGAAAATCAAAGAAAGTATCAACCATCATATTCAAGATTCCCATTCATTTACTTTTTTTGGTGACTCAGATACAAATGAGCATTATGGCTTTCCCCTCCCAGTGATTTTATGGGATGATGGGCTACAAGTGTTTATGTCATCAAAATTCCATCACGGCGAGACCGTTGCAGAAAGTAACGGAAATCATTACAAGCTATACCACAGCAAAATATACAAAACTGATGCCCA
>UOEL01000003.1_pt1 | contig 27687 bp, 21 predicted proteins | sample 1989351 | NCBI WGS metagenome assembly UOEL01 (sample SAMEA4712195, study PRJEB27164) | hydrothermal vent metagenome | biome: marine basaltic hydrothermal vent biome; feature: marine hydrothermal vent; material: mineral | place: Pacific Ocean | collected 2011-06-14/2011-07-23 | depth 1719 m
AAGCAGAGAATCGAGTAGACGGCCGTAAGCAGTAAAGCTTACGGTGCGCCTCTCACACCACCGTACGTACGGGTCTCGTATACGGCGGTTCGTTATATCAGAACTTTACAACGAGGTAGTACGCCAACATACTTTCATAACCTCTTTTTCTTAGGCGTTTTTCGGTAATTGTAGTCCTAAGTATAGGACTTTGGGCTACTGCCCATCCTCCCATCCTTGTCCTACTCCAAGCATACGCTTGATCCTGTTTTATACCTAAGCCAATGAGATTCTTGCGTTTGCACTCTGGTTTCTTCCAATCGTGCCATATGCAGTAGCGTAGTCGGTTACGTAGCCATTCATCCAACTTTTTGAGTTTGGTCCGTATATTTCCTGATCGGAAATCGTTCAACCACCCTTTATAGATGAGTTCTAAGCGTTGTAGCCTTATTGGCAACCTACAGAGTTATTTCAGGTTATCGCGGAATGGTTGAAGATGTGGTCGTTGATGCTTCTCAAAGAGGAAAAGGTATCGGCAAAAAATTGATGAATAAACTCTTAGAGGAGGGAAAAAGGCAAGGCTTAGATGAAATTTTACTGTTTAGTGGACATCATCGTACACCCGCAATTACACTCTATAAAAGTCTTGGGTTTGCCTTAAGGGATAGTGGGTTGTATTCGCTTAAATTTCTTTAAATCAAAACATTTAAAGGCTAATTTGCCTGCTGCTGCTTAAACTGACTCTTCAATTCCTCCATAGATTCCTGTAATTGTTTTAAGAGTCCTTTTTCTGTAGTGGCATCTACGCCAAAAATGATTTTACTGTTTACCTCCCATATTTCCTGAATTTGATCTGGTTTTATTTCATAGGGCGGATAGGTTTCGTTCAACGAAATCAAAGTAACATCAGCTGAGTTTGGTGTTTTCGCTATCTTTTTGACCAGTACGGCATCTTGAAGAACAACCACGTAAATTTTATTTTGGCCAACATCATCAATATGTTCAACCGCCTTCGCTAATACCCACTCGCCCGGTTTTAAATTGGGTAGCATACTATCGCCCTCTACTTGAAAGCCCCTATAGGTTGCATTTCTAAATTCTGGCAAGGGTATATCAAAGGCCGGTAGCTCTTTATACCACGAAGTATCTTGTATGCTCTGCGGATACCCTGCCGCGGCCTTGGCATTCACCAAAACCATATTCTCGTTATCAGAAGAATCAACGGTCACCACCTTGGGCATAACACTCGTATTGGAGGTGGCAAGATATTGGTTTTCGCTCTCACCGAACAACCATAAGGGGTTTATCTTAAACAGCTTGAACAGTTCGACCACCACTTTGCCAGAGAGTTTTGTACGCCCCCGTTCTATATCTGCAGTCGTATTGGAGATTCCTAAAATCTTCGCAAACTCGGCCTGTGTGTGCCCAAGCTCCCTTCGAATATGGCTAAAACGCTTTAAGATGATTTCATTTTCCATACTCAAAGATACGTAATTTGGAATAATTCCAAAATAAATTACGGAATATTTCCATAATTAGGAATAATTCCATAATTTTGGAAATATCACAAACAATGAAATTATGCTACGAAAAGAAATAAATGGAAAATTAAATGCAATTGCCAACCTAGGCATTGAAAACCTATATCATATAGTGGTTTCGCCTACCTTATTAAGTGAAAAAAGAATATCTGAAAAAACATTAATTCCCGTACAGATTGAAGAGGTAGGGGTTCGAACGATTCAACTAAGTTTATTCGACTAGAAAATATAAGGCTATGGATAATGGAAAAATCATAATTTACGACGGAAGCTTCAATGGTTTTTTAACCGTGGTGTATAAGGCTTTTGATGAAAAGACCCAGGTTGCCGATATTCAAAAAAGTGGAAAAACGCAAAGAGGGTTGTTCACTGTTACCAAAACAGTCTTCACCCAAATGGACAAGGCTAAAAAAGTATGGAACGGTATACAAAAGAAAAACAACTCCGCCATTGAGAATATCTACTTTGCATTTCTAAGTGAGAGTGTGGGAATAGAGCTCCTACTCTATCGGTACATCAAAAAATTGTTTTCGCCTAACGATCCGTTTCATTTGAATTTTACAAATGAAACGGAAGTACGTCTTGGTCTTTTAGCGAAATCCGTCAGAAAAGAAAAACGCCGTATGGAAACCTCTGTTGGTTTTCAATTGACACAAGATGATATACATTTTGCAAACATCACCCCCGAATATGATGTTCTACCATTGATTTCAAAATATTTTAGAGACCGTTATTCAAACCAACAATGGTTGATTTACGATAGTAAAAGAAATTATGGGCTGTACTACAACCAACAATCTACAGAGATCATATCTTTGGATATGGGGGGAATATCATTGAACGACCCACAGGCCAAAACTGATATAAAGATCCGAATCAATACCAAGCTACATAAACAACCTAGGGTAGAGAAACCAATGAAATATCCTATTCAAAACAGAGCGGTTTGAGATCGTTCAATATTCTTAGAATATGACTAATCTAAATGTATTTGGGTATCCTTTAGTTTAGTAATGTCAGGTCGAGCCTTTCGTCCTTGCCTGCCGGCAGGCAAGGTTCGCTCAAGATAAACTAAAGTCGAGACCTACCGCACAACCTTTATAAAAACTAACTTAGTTGTTTGTAATATCGTTTTCGGGTACTGGGTTAATCTGCCTTATCAACTGTCAACAGATTTCATCAACTCATGATGGCAATACGATAAATTACGATTATAATCTCAAAGGGTTACATTATTATTAAGTAACGTTGGGTTCGTTTTTATTGCTCAAAACCTTACTTTTGCAACTTTGCCATAAAAATGATAGACTACGAGGAAAATATTGAGGTCAAAGGTGTTCGAGTGCATAACCTCAAGAATATAGATGTCACCATTCCCAGAGAGAAATTGGTGGTTATCACTGGGCTTTCGGGCAGTGGTAAATCTTCCCTCGCTTTTGATACTATCTATGCTGAAGGCCAGCGAAGGTATATTGAAACGTTTTCGGCCTATGCCCGTCAGTTCTTGGGTGGTCTTGAAAGGCCCGATGTAGATAAAATCGATGGACTATCGCCAGTTATCGCCATTGAGCAGAAAACAACTTCAAAATCGCCCCGATCAACGGTAGGCACCATTACCGAAATCTATGACTTTTTACGTTTGTTATTTGCACGTGCTGGTGATGCCTATAGCTATAATACGGGCAAAAAAATGGTCAGCTATAGTGACGAGCAAATAAAAGAGCTCATCAAAACCGATTATAACGATAAAAAAATAAGTGTTCTTTCGCCCATTATCAAATCAAGAAAAGGACATTACCGTGAACTCTTCGAACAAATTGCCAAACAAGGGTTTGTCAAGGTTCGTATTGATGGTGATATCAAAGACATCGTCAAGGGCATGAAAGTAGATCGTTACAAGACCCATGATATTGAAATCGTGATCGATCGTTTGAAAATGAGCTTTGGCACCGAACTTGACAAACGTCTTTCTGAATCGATTAATACCGCAATGTACAGCGGTGATAATGTACTGATGGTATTGGAAGAAGGCACTACAGACCCTAGGTATTTTAGTAGAGACCTTATGTGCCCTACTACGGGCATCTCCTACCCTAGCCCTGAGCCAAATACCTTTTCCTTTAATTCGCCAAAAGGCATGTGTTCTCACTGTAATGGTCTCGGTCATGTGTACGAGGTCAATGAAAAGAAGATATTTCCAGATAAAAAATTATCGATCAAGGCCGGTGGAATAGCACCTTTGGGAGCATACAAAACCTCATGGGCATTTAAACAGATCGAAACGATCGCCCAACGCTATCATTTTAAAATAACGGATCCCATTCAAAAAATACCCGAAAAGGCAATGGATGTTTTGTTGAACGGGGGTGTTGAGAGCTTTGTTGTCGATTCTAAGACCTTGGGCGTAAAACGAACATATAAAATCGATTACGAGGGCATTGCCAATTTCATCAAGAACCAATATGATGAGGCAGCTACGACCTCGTTGAAAAGATGGGCAAAAGAATACATGGGTCGTATTGAATGCCCTACTTGTGAAGGCTCTAGACTGCGAAAAGAATCACTTAACTTTAAAATAGACAACAAGAACATCGCCAATCTTGCAGAAATGGATATTGCCGAACTGGCCGATTTTTTTGACGGATTGGAAAAAAAACTCAAGGGCAATCAACTTAAAATAGCCGAAGAGATCATCAAAGAGATTAAAACCAGAATCCGATTTTTACTCGATGTGGGTTTAGATTATCTTTCGTTGAACCGAAGCTCAAAATCTTTATCGGGCGGTGAGGCGCAACGCATTCGTTTGGCCACTCAGATCGGTTCTCAACTGGTAGGGGTTCTTTATATATTAGACGAACCCAGTATTGGTCTTCATCAACGCGACAACAACCGGTTGATAGCCTCTTTAGAGGCGTTACGCGATATTGGCAATTCGGTCATTGTGGTAGAGCACGATCGTGATATGATCGAGCGTGCGGATCATGTTATTGATATTGGCCCAAAAGCAGGGCAGCAAGGGGGAGAGATTGTTTCTGAGGGCAAACCCGAAGACCTTAAAAAATACAATACCCTGACAGCTGATTATATCACGGGTAAAAAAAAGATTCAAGTACCTAAAGAACGTAGAAAGGGCAACGGAAAAAAGATTCGCCTATCAGGTTGCACGGGCAACAACCTGAAAAATGTCAGTATAGATTTTCCTTTAGGGCAGATGATCGGGGTTACCGGGGTTTCGGGCAGTGGCAAGTCCACTTTGATCAATGAGACACTTTACCCTATTATGAATGCCCATTATTTCAATGGTGTCAAGAAACCAATGCCCTATAAACAAATAAAAGGGTTAGAGCACATTGACAAGGTCATCGAGATCAACCAATCTCCTATTGGTAGAACACCACGGTCGAACCCGGCGACCTATACCGGTGTTTTCAGTGAAATACGCTCTTTGTTCACCAAAACCCCTGAAGCGGCCATTCGTGGGTATAAACCAGGCCGATTTAGTTTCAATGTAAAAGGTGGGCGTTGTGAAACCTGTCAAGGCGGTGGTCTGCGCGTAATAGAAATGAATTTTTTACCCGACGTATATGTAGAATGTGAAACTTGTAATGGCAAACGTTTTAATAGAGAGACCTTAGAGATTCGCTATAAGGGAAAATCAATCGCCGATGTTCTTGAAATGACCATCAATGAAGCCGTTGCGTTCTTTGAGCTGATACCGAAAATAAATAGAAAATTAAAAACCATTCAAGATGTTGGTCTGGGCTATATCTCTTTAGGACAGCAATCTACAACCTTGTCAGGTGGAGAGGCTCAACGAATAAAATTGGCCACAGAGCTATCAAAACGTGATACTGGCAATACTTTTTATATCTTGGACGAGCCAACAACAGGCTTACATTTTGAAGATGTTCGGGTGCTGATGGAAGTTTTGAATAAATTGGTTGACAAAGGAAATACCATCTTGGTCATTGAACACAATATGGATGTTATAAAAATGGCGGATTATATTATAGATATAGGCTATGAAGGAGGCCGAGGAGGTGGAAAAATCGTGGCCAAAGGCACTCCTGAAGTGTTAATTAACGATAAGAAGAGCTATACGGCAAAGTTTTTGAGAAAAGAATTAGGTTTGTAATCCCCTAAATTTATGCATATTAATAACGTATTATAGAATAAAACCGGTAATGAGAAAAGAACAACATCATAAGGGGTGGAACGAAATAAAAGCCAACGATTCTTGGGCCTTGTTCAAGATAATGGGTGAATTTGTAAACGGCTTCGAGAGAATGAGCGCAATAGGGCCCTGTGTATCTATCTTCGGCTCTGCTAGAACCAAAGAAGGTGATAAATACTATCAACTCGCCGTAAATATTGCCAAGAGCATTTCCGAAGCAGGTTACGGGGTTATAACGGGAGGTGGGCCAGGTATTATGGAAGCAGGAAACAAGGGGGCGCATTTGGCCGGTGGAACATCGGTAGGGTTGAATATCGATCTTCCCTTTGAACAACATGATAATCCGTATATAGATGGCGATAAAAGCATGGACTTCGATTACTTCTTTGTTCGCAAAGTCATGTTCGTCAAATATTCACAAGGCTTTGTGGTAATGCCGGGTGGATTCGGTACTTTGGATGAACTTTTTGAGGCCCTTACCCTAATACAGACCAGTAAAATAGAAAAATTCCCGATCATTCTTGTAGGTAGTGAATTTTGGAAAGGCCTCTTCGAATGGGTGAAAAATACCATGCTTGAAGTCGGAAACATTAGTCCGAATGATTTAGACCTAATTAAACTGGCCGATACTGAAGATGAAGTTGTAGAAATTATTGACACCTTCTATAGAGGTCGCTCTTTGAGTCCGAATTTTTAAATCAGTTTTTTGAAGCAGCAGATAAAAAATCGTGGTGTTTTTTGTATTCTATCATTTTTCATGGGTGTAGGTGTTTCAATAGGCCAACATGTCAACATGATTACCGCAAACCTGAACGGCGAAACCAAAGAAATCGATATTCAGCAAGAATTCACCTATAAGAATACCTCGCAAAAAACCCTTAATTCTTTATACTTCAATGATTGGGCCAATGCCTATTCAAATAAAAATACGGGGCTCGCCAAACGATTCGCACAACAATTCAAAAAAAGCCTACATTTGGCCAAAGACAGTGAAAGAGGCTTCACTACCATAATGAGTGCCGTTGATGATGAGTATAGAGGTTTGCTTTGGTCACATACCGCAGAGCAAGACATCATTAAAATAAAACTGAACAAACCCTTGGTGCCAAACCAAACTGCGAAATTGTTCATCACATACACGGTAAAGCTCCCTCCCAGTAAATTTACGCCCTACGGTTACAATAATAAAAACGAGTACTTTTTAAAAGACTGGTACCTTACCCCGGCAGTATTTGATGGTAAATGGCATTTGTATTCAAACAAAAATTTAGAGGATCTATACACTGATATCACAAAGACCACCATTAATTTTATTTACCCTGACAATCTCTTCTTAAATTCCAATTTTAGGGTTTTAAGCAACACGCAATTTCCTGACGGACAGCAATCACAGATGAGCAGTGAGCAGCAAAAAAGCTGCGAGATCATTTTAGGGTCGACAAACACGTTCACAACACATGTTACGCCTGAATTTACCGTTACCACTGATATTACATCCTCAAAATATGATGCAGTACTGCAAGGAATCTCTATAAACAAAGTATCAAAGTTCATTAAAGAAAATTTAGGTGAGTACCCACATCCACATTTATTGGTAAGCAAGATTGATTATAATAAAAATCCATTATACGGTATCAATCAATTGCCTTCGTTTATCAGACCATACGAAGAACAGTTTCAGTTTGAAATGAAATTTCTGAAAACGGCCCTTATAAACATTCTTGAGGAAACTATTTATTTGGATCCTAGAAAAGAACAAAGAATGACCGATGCGATTGCCAATTACTTAATGATCGCCTATGTTGAGGAGTTTTACCCCGATCAAAAACTATTGGGAAAATTGTCGAAAATTTGGGGAATACGTGGATTCAATCTAGCCAAAATGGGTTTTAATGAACAGTACCCTTTTCTCTATATGCTCACGGCCCGTAAAAATTTGGGGCAACCATTGACCACACCTAATGATTCGCTGATCAAGTTTAATCAAAAAATCGCCAATAAGTATAAAGCTGGGCTTGGTTTGGCCTATCTGGCTAGTTATGCGGGCAAAGAGAATGTAGATCAAAGTATCAAAACCTTTTATAAACATTACCAGTTGAGCGGGGTAAAGGTAATCGACTTTGAGTCGATTCTAAAAAGATCTACTGATAAAGATATCGACTGGTTTTTCACAAACTATGTTTCTACAGATAGAAAGATAGATTTCAAAATCAAAAAGATCGAGAAAACCGAAGACTCGCTAACCATTACCTTAAAGAACAAAGAAGGCACTAATGTTCCAATTTCTCTTTTTGGGTTGAAAAATGACTCTGTTGTATCAAAATATTGGTTTTCAAATATTGAAACCGAAAAGACCTTTACGATTCCTAGAGGTGATGAAGAAAGACTGGTCTTGAACTATGATCACAAAATACCGGAATTCAATCAAAGAGACAATTGGAAATCTTTAAAAGGTTTTTTGTCTAGCAATAGAAAATTAAAATTTACATTTTTTAGAGATTCTGAAAATCCCTACTACAATCAGGTTTTTTATGTGCCAGTCATAAATTTCAATATTTATGATGGCTGGGCACCAGGGTTACGTTTCTATAACAAAACTTTTTTGGAAAAACCTTTTCTATATGATTTTGCCCCGTCCTATTCCTTTCGAGAAAAAGCGTTTGTAGGCTACGGTAAAGTAACCTATAGAAAATATTTGAGTAAAACGGGGCTTTATGTGGCAAACTACGGTATTAGGGGTTCCACATCACATTTTAATGTCAATTCACGTTATTCGACCCTAACCCCGTCATTGGGTTTTGGGTGGCGGCCCGATGACCTTTTGTCGAACAAAAGACAGTTTCTCTCTTTTCGCTACATTAATATTTTTAGGGATACCGACCCCCAATTGACAGATTTGAAAAATGATCTAGAGAATCCCGATTACAGCGTTTTCAATACCAGATATATCAATGTTGAAAATGATTTGATCAATTATAAGTCTTGGCTCGTTGATTTTCAATATGCAGGTAAGTTCACGAAATTGGCAGCGGAGTTTGAATATAGAAAACTATTCGATAATAACAGACAGTTCAATCTACGCCTGTATGCAGGGAAATTTTTAAGAAATAAAACGGAATCGGACTTCTTCAGTTTTGCACTGGATAGACCTACCGACTACCTTTTCGACTACGGATATTTAGGCCGTTCAGAAGGGTCGGGTATTTACAGTCAGCAAATCATTATTGCCGAAGGAGGGTTCAAATCATTCATGGAAGATCAATTTCGTTTCTCAAACGATTGGATGGTCACGGCCAATACCAGTGTCAGCCTTTGGAAATGGGTTGAACTATACGGAGATATAGGCGTAGTAAAGAACAAGGGGGTCAATGAGAAATTTGTTTATGATTCAGGTGTTAGATTGAATCTTGTTACCGATTATTTTGAACTGTATTTTCCGCTATATTCTAATAATGGCTGGGAGATTGCACAACCCGACTACGGTCAAAAGATTCGGTTTATAGTAACCGTTAGCCCAAAAACACTTATAGGCCTGTTTACTAGAAGGTGGTTTTAGAACCTAATATTCTTTAAATTGTCCATTTTTAAAATTTTGGCAACTAATCAGTCTGTTTAAGTTATTGATAATCAGTGATTTTCGTGTTATTAAAAAATCGTAGTTGATTCGTAAAAAAGCAAAAAGCGATCTTTTAAATCATAAGTATCTGAATATCAGTAAAATTAAACTTTCGTTAAAGTTTTTGGCCTAAAATGGGAATTTTAAAAACTGTTAGGCCAATGTTCTTAAAACAAGCTGCTCAGCTAATTTTTTAAATGAAAAACGCACACTGATTAGTTACAAATTTTGAAAGGTTTACCCCCTAAAATCAATATGTGGGAATAGAGGTCAGTAGATAAGTACATAGGCAAGATGAATTACAACAATTTGATTATCAGTTATTTGTAATTTGTTATTTTGTCTGTTCGAGCGCTCCCGAAGCCTCGGGAGAGAACTATACGCAATTCTAAAAAGGTCTCGACTTTAGTTTATCTTGAGCGAACCTTGCCTGCCGGCAGGCAGGGACGAAAGGCTCGAACAGACATTATAGTACTTAAACAAATACTTAAGTATGAAACTATCTACTGACCTCTATATGGGAATACTTCTGCCAAAAGATAAAAAAGACGATTACATTAGAGGTTGCTCCCCTTATAATTCACCAAATACCGCCAATAACTTACAGCCCCTAAAGTAAATGCCGCTAGGGCTATATACCATATATAATAAGGCGTGATGGCCGCACCCCCGATCTGCCCATAGCTGTGAAGACCTACGAGGTAATAATTGACCCCAAAATAGGTCATCATAATACTGAAGTAAGCTATAACGCTAAGAAAATTAAATGTCCATCTTCCTCGCAAACCAGGCACCAAACGTGTATGTATAACAAAGGCATAGACCATAATCGAAATCAAGGCCCAAGTTTCTTTGGGGTCCCAGCCCCAATAGCGGCCCCAGCTCTCATTAGCCCATTGGCCACCGAGAAAATTACCTATAGTCAACATTATCAAACCAACGGTCAATACCAGTTCGTTGATAATGGTCAGTTCTTTTAAATTGATATCCATTCGCTTCTTGTTCTTCTTTGTCGTCAATATCATCAATAATAAAGAAGTCAGCCCTAAGATCATACCCACTGTCAAAGGTCCGTAACTTGCTACGATTACGGCTACATGAATCATCAACCAATAACTATCTAAAACGGGCACTAGATTTGAAATAGCGGGGTCTACCCAATTTTGGTGGGCAATAAAAAGAAGCATTGAGGCTACGAAAGCTGCCGCCGCAAGGGTCATTGTGCTTTTTCGGGCGAAGACCATACCCATGCCCATTGTTGCCCATGAAACATACAAAATACTTTCGTAGGCATCGGTCCAAGGGGCATGCCCTGAAATATACCATCGAAGCACCAAACCTGCCGTATGCCATAAAAACAATAAGATAATCGTACCCTTGAGAAAATAAGCGACCACCCGCCATACCTCTCGGTCTTTGAAAATACTAAAAATCACAACGAAGAACAACAGTCCACCAATTACGGCATATAGGCGATAGAGCAAATTAAAAATTCCTAATTTATTATTAATGATCTCGGTTTTTATCTTTGTACCTGAAGGCAGCACTTCACTGCCATGGTTTTTTTGATTCTGTTTAAACGCATTCAACAATTTATCTGCCTCGGTGTAATCATTGCTTTCTATTGCCTTTCGTAAAGACATCAAATAATACGGCATGGCATTTTTAATAAAATTGCTATAAAGTGAATCGGACACCTGAAACTGACCTCCACGATATTCTACGGCAGAAATCCATTTGTTGTTTTCATCATTGAGGAGGGGGAAAATCTTGACAATCTGTCCGCTCAGTGCTTGATTCAGTAATACAATGCGAATATTGGCATCTTTAATATCCTTCTCAAACTTATTAAGATTGTTGGTAGCGGTAGCCGCCATTAAAAAAGGTTCTAATTTGTAGTTTCCCCTTTCATCAAAAAAGTCGGTTACCTTTACGTATTCCTTCCCTTCTTCAACACCCACCACTTTTCGAATACTGTCATTTTTTCCTTTTTTATCCAAAGCGATAAACTCTGTATTGTACCATGCTACTGGACTGAGCATCATTGACAAGAACACTTGATCTGCGTTCATATCATTGAACTTGTCCTTTAAACTTAGTTTGCGGAGCAGTTCAGAGGAAAAGGTGTTGATAGGCTTCATACGACCACCCTCATCTTGAATCACCAATGCACCAAACCGCTCTGCATGTTCTTTTGACACGATAGTGGCTTTCAAGATAGAATCAGCCTCACTTTTTTCGGGCATGGTATTATGATCATGACCATCATTGGCGTTATGTTCCTGTGCCGAGACACCAAAGACGAAACCGAAAACCAAAATAGCGGTAATCGCTGCTTTTTTCGATTTCAACTTACTCAAAGCCTTGCCCAGATCCTTAAAGCGGGTCTTACCGAAGAACATAATACCCAAGAGGCCAATATATAGCATGGTATAGCCCAAATAGGTAATCCAAGTGCCCCATTGGTCATGATTAACAGAAAGTACAGTGCCTTTTTCATCAGGATGGAAACTAGATTGAAAAAACCGATAGCCCTTATGATCCAGAATATTGTTCATAAAGATATCGTAATCAAAAGGCCGTTCGTCTTCAACCGTAACCTTGCTCATAAACGAGGCATACCCTTTTTCGGTACCGGGATATTTTTCTGCAATAAAATCGTTCAGCTTAATACCAAAAGGCAGTTCGTACACTTTTGAGCCATAAGCCATGGTGAAGTCTAAACCGCCAACCGAGAAAGTATCTGAAAAATTTGAAGCGCCCTTACCGCCCAACAATCTCTTTTGTACGGTTTCACCGTTTGAAGATACCTCTACGACCAAGGCCGATTGGCTTGCTTCGTCTATTTCTTCTTTGGAGAGCTCCACTACCCCATAAGAGCCTTTTATCAAAGATTCGGGAATTACAAATCGCATACCTGCCAACGTATACAAAGACCGTAATTGAAATTCTTGAAGGCTGTCTTTTACGAGCTGACCTTGATATTGGTCCGACATTCGCATAAAGTTTCCCTCGAACGGAGATTTTATTTGATATGTGCTATCTGTGACAAATAGGTTGATAGCCCCATCAGTCTGCTTGTTAAGGGCGAACAATACGTTGTGGATATTCGAAACTTTTCCGTTTTCTAAATAGTGTTCTTCCCTTTGGCCACTACCCGCCTCTACCAACTTTAGATACTCTTTTCCGTTTTCATCAGGAATTAGTCCTTCCTTTGCTCCTTTAATAAAATCAACATACGAAATGGTAAAGGCTTGCCCGTTATAATCCTTTTTCCATGGAAGCGTCGATTTTAGGGCTTCTGGGGTTACGATCAAAGCTTCTTGCAGCGTTTTTCTTTTGCGTTCTCCCTCAATATCGCCATCTACAAGAGCCGTGAGGTAGGTTTTATTCGAATAGAAAACCTTTTCGGTCTTACCTTCACGTATGGGCATCATGCCCTCAAAACTAATGTAACGGGTAACGAATGCACCAATGATTATCAAGACCCAAGAAAGATGCATTAACAATACTGGCCACTTTTTCCATTTCAATAGTCTATAGCGAAACATATTACCAACGAAATTGATGACAAAAAACACCATAATGACCTCAAACCACGTGGTATTGTAGATCCATATTCGTGCGGTCTCGGTACTGTATTTGCTTTCGATAAAAGTGCCAAAGCCCATTGCCGTAGCAAAAACAATAAAGAGCACGGCCATTAAACGGGTGGAAAAGAAAATTTTTTTTAATACTGGAATCATCGGCACCAATAATTATGCATTTACAAGATGCAAAAATAAGGTATTTTAAAGAAAAATTACTGCCTAGATGGGTTCATTCTACGATTACCATTTTAAAATATATCAATTATTTTTTTATACTTCTTTTTGAGCATTACCTGCCCGGCAGGCAGGCGGGTTTGGGCAGGAATAATCTACAATCCCGGAAGCTTCGGGACTAATCATACATTTCAAAACAACCTCTAAAACCATTAAAAATTATGGATTCAAACGTTAAACTGGTAAAAACACTATTAAAATACACTTTCGGACTCGTACCGATTATTGCTGGATTGGATAAGCTCACAAATCTATTGACCGAGTGGAACCAATACATTTCCACTGCGCTTTCAGACATAATGCCTTTTAAAGAAGGGGGTCTTTGTAATCATCGTGGGGGCAATCGAAATCGTTGCGGGCGTATTGATCTTTTTAAAGCCTCGGATCGGGGCATTGGTGGTAATGTCATGGTTGATCGCCATCGCGCTGACATTGGTTTTCTCTGAAAATTTTTTAGATATCGCAGTTAGAGATCTTGTTATGGCCGTTGGGGCATTTTCGCTATCAAAACTATACGAGAAAAATCATGTTTAATACTATTTAAGGGATTATACCGTTAGGTTATTCAATTCTAAGCGACCAACAATGAGTATCTTAGAGATATTCTTCTTATTCAACAACTAAAAACAACTACTATGAAAATGAACAGAAAAGCATTTATCAAAAAATCGGCAGGAGCAATGCTCATTGCCATTCCTGCCTATTCGCTCGTAGGGTGTTCCAGTTCTGATGACAGTTCTGATGATCCGGATCTAGATTCGGGTTCTAACGCCAATTGTTTGGCCAATGGTACCGCAAGCTCAATCGGCAGCAATCACGGCCATACCCTAACGGTGTCTAAAGAAGATGTGAATGCCGGGGCTGAAAAGACCTATTCCATTCAAGGAACTTCAAACCATAATCACAGTTTGACACTTACGACCGCCAATTTTGATTCTTTAAAAACCAATGCATCGATTTCGGCCACTTCTACAAACGATGGAGGCCACTCGCATTCGGTTACGGTTTCGTGCGCATAATAAATGAGTTTCCAATAGAAAGAAGAGCCGTATGAGCAATACGATTCTTCTTTTGTGAAACCAACTTAAACGGCCATTAAGCGATATACCATAAAATATATCCTTAATTTTACGGCATGATCAGCATAACCATTATAGGCACGGGAATTGTTGCAAAACACCTATGTGATGCTTTTGCCCTATCAGATTCGGTCATACTAAAACAGGTGATTGGCCGAAACAAAAAAGCGCTCCTACACTTTCAAAACTATACCGAAACCTCTTCTGATTATAAGGGAATCAAGAATTCAGATATTTACATTATTGCTATAAGTGATGACGTCATACGTACTATAGCAGAATATCTTACAGAAAAAAAAGGCCTGATAGTCCATACTTCGGGAAGCATTTCGGTCCATGCCCTGCCCAAAGAAAACAGAACGGGTGTTTTTTATCCGTTACAAACTTTCAGCGATGGACGGAAAATCGATTTCAACACAGTGCCCATCTGTATTGAAGCTGAAGACGAACACGACCTCGCATTGCTGAAAAAACTTGCAGGCACGATTTCAGGGTCCATTTTTGAAATTTCGTCGGATCAACGTAGGCCGCTTCATTTGGCCGCTGTATTCGTAAATAATTTCACCAATCATTTATATGCAATAGGTCAAGATATTTGTCAAGAAAACGAATTGCCATTCGACCTCTTAAAGCCCTTGTTGCTTGAAACCGCAAAAAAAATAGGAGACCTATCCCCTATTGATGCGCAAACAGGACCCGCAAGACGAAAAGACCAGAATACCATCGATGGCCATCTAAAACGTTTAAGACATAAAAACCAAAAAGAAATATATAAGGTGTTAACCCGCTCAATCAAAGAAACATATGGAGAAAAGCTATAAAGAATACCTAAAAGACATTACCACTTTTGTTTTTGATGTTGATGGGGTTTTTACCGATGGCACTTTACTCATTACCACAGATGGTGAAATGCTGCGAAAAATGAGCGTAAAAGATGGGTATGCCCTAAAGACCGCCTTGCTGAAAGGATATAACGTTTGTATAATTTCAGGCGGCACCAATAAAGGGGTCAGAAAACGTTTAAGTGCCCTCGGCGTAACCGATATTTATTTGGGCGCCCACCTTAAAAAAGAACCGTTAAAAGAATATCTAAAGAAACACAATATAAAACCAGAAAATGTGCTTTACATGGGAGACGATCTACCTGATATTCCCCCTATGCAAATAGTAGGGCTGCCTACCTGCCCTCAAGATGCCGTGAACGAGGTAAAGGCCGCAGCCAAGTATATCTCACATAGGGTTGGGGGCGATGAGTGCGTTCGCGATGTCATTGAGCAAGTTTTAAAAGTACGGGGCGATTGGTACGAAAGCGGTAATACTGAAAATTAATATGATGCACGACGTTTTAAAGGGTCACAAGCTTATTCTAGCATCAAAATCACCAAGAAGACAACAATTTTTCAAAGAACTGGGGTTAGATTTCGAAGTGCGACTAAAACCCATTGAAGAGGTATATCCCAATGAATTAATAGGATTTGAAATTTCTGATTTTCTGGCAGAATTGAAAGCCTCCGCTTTTGAGGGGGATTTAAATCCGAAAGAAATTTTGATCACTTCAGATACTGTGGTATGGCACAACAACTGTTCCTTAGCAAAAGCAGCAGATAGCAACGAAGCCTATCAAATGCTCAATACCTTATCTGATGACTGGCACGAGGTCATTACCTCGGTTACGGTTACAACGTATAAAACACAAAAAACAGTCAATAGCACTACAAAAGTAAAGTTCAAAAAACTTACCGATGATGAGATTTTGTTTTATATCAAAACATATAGCCCTTTTGACAAGGCCGGGGCATATGGAATTCAAGATTGGATCGGATTAATAGGTATCGAGGAAATTAAGGGCTCTTACACCAATGTTGTTGGCCTACCCACTCACTTGGTATACAAAACGTTAATGAACATGGTCGATTGATCGTTTTTAGGTAATTTTGAAAAAAAATGACAGCATGAGTATCACAAGACATTCTATTAGGTTCAATAGCATACTTTTATCATTAATCGCCCCTGTTCTCTTCACGACTTCCTGTGCCGAAAAAGCAAAAGAAAGCAAAGACGATATAGCGATAAATGGTAATTTGGAAGAAGTAGGCGAAAAATCACCTAAAAAGAAAATTTCAGGGGAATTTAAAAAATACTGGTATACCGGTGAAGCTGAAATCACATCCTACAAATTAGAACAAGCACGCTATGGTGAAATGAGGGAAGGAAATGCTGTACTTATATTCGTTACAGAACCCTTTCATAAAGCAAAACAGGTAAAGGCAGATGGCAGCAACCCTGATAATATTCCGGTACTCAAACTGAACAGTACAAAGAACTACTTGACGGGTATTTACCCATATTCTATAATGACCAGTTGTTTCTACCTTGTTCATGACAATCAACATGCGGTAAAAGTTTCTTTTTCTGCGCAAGAATGGTGCGGTCAGGTGTATGCCCAATTGAACAATAGGGAAAAGTTTGAAATCACTTCGCATTCCTATTTTGAATCTGATGCGGACCAAATCCAGAAATCAGAAAAAAACACTCTTGAAAACGAACTTTGGAACAAGCTACGCATTGATCCACAAGGATTGCCGATCGGTGATTTAAAAATAATACCATCTTTTGAGTATATAAGACTGATGCATAAAGAGTTGAAGACCTATGAGGCAATCGCTTCTTTAAGTGAGTCAGATGGTATAAAAACCTATCAGATTACCTACCCTGAACTCGAAAGAACCTTAAAGATCAATTTCACCGCTGCCTTTCCGCACACGATAGAAAGTTGGTCAGATAGTTATACCTCAAAAGAAAAAGTCATGGTCTCAAAGGGAACGAAAATAAAAACAATAAAGACACCGTATTGGCGACAAAATGGAAATAAAAACCTGCCCTTACGTGATAGTTTAGGGTTATAGTCTTAATCTCATGGAAAATTTCATTCTCACCCATCAAAATGAACTGTTGTCGACGCTGATCACGCTAGTGGCAATAGTGTTGTTTAAATTCATTAGCAGCAAGACCGTAAAACGAATAGGTAGGGTCAGCCATATTGTTGAAGCGCGTATTCTGCTTATTACCAAATACGTATCGATCTTGCTAACGTTTTTTGGTATTGGCGCACTCGCTTTTATCTGGGGTGTCAATTTCAAGGAATTAGGCCTTCTCTTTTCTTCTATCTTTGCCGTTATTGGAATTGCACTTTTTGCCAGTTGGTCTATTTTGAGCAATGTTACCTCGGGTGTTATTCTTTTCTTTTTCTTCCCCTTCAAGATCGGGGATCGAGTTAAAGTAATGGACAAAGAAATCATCAATGACGCAGACAAGGGCTATGGTGTATTTGTCATCGAAAACATCAAGTCTTTTCATGTGCTCTTGAGAAACAACGAAGGAGAGCTCTTGACCTATCCCAATAATATGATGCTTCAAAAAGGAGTGACCTTGGTCAAGACCCGCCAAGAATTAAAAGAGAAAAGCGAAATTCTTTAGTATGAACTCGTTTGAATTTTTTGGATTGAAGCGAACCGCCTGCCGAACGGGCAGGAATTAACACTTTTGTGCCATGTTAAAGGCTTTTTTGAGTTGCATAGCAAGGCTACGGAAGAAAAAAAAGACAAAAACAGGGTGCAAAAGGGTGTTTTTTAGCCAATTGAAAAAATTCAAACGAGTTCATGTTAAAGAAGTTTTAAAAAATGCTTGAGTACCCTTTATCTTTCTATCTTTGATTACCAACTAAAATCGATTCGATGTTTGAAATTAGGGCGTTCTTTGCCATTCTTCTGCTTGTATCAAACTATTCTTTCGCTCAAGCACCAAAAAAAAGTTCCCCATCCGATATCCATCATTCCCTTCAAAAATTGAATTTTTTAGGTTCCGTTCTTTATATAGCGGCACACCCTGATGATGAAAACACACGATTGATCTCTTATATGTCGAACAACATAAAGGCCAGAGCTGGTTACTTATCACTCACCCGTGGTGACGGTGGGCAAAATATGATCGGGCCCGAACTACGCGAGCTTTTGGGTGTTCTACGCACACAAGAACTTTTGGCAGCAAGACGAATTGATGGTGGTACACAGTTCTTTAGTAGGGCAAACGATTTCGGCTACTCTAAACACCCTGACGAAACCCTTGAGATCTGGAACAAGAAAGAAGTCTTGGGTGATGTAGTACAAATTATAAGAAATTTCAAGCCCGATGTAATCATCAACCGTTTTGACCACCGATCGCCCGGTTCAACACACGGTCATCATACCTCTTCAGCTATGTTGAGTGTAGAGGCTTTTGATCTTGTCAATGATCCCAATGCATACCCAGACCAATTGAGTGCCTCGCAATTATGGCAACCTAAAAGACTTTTCTTCAATACTTCTTGGTGGTTTTACGGTAGTGAGGAAAAATTTGAAAAGGCCGACAAATCAAAAATGTTGAATATGAATGTTGGCGTCTACTACCCAACCCTTGGTGTTTCAAACAACGAAATAGCTTCGTTGGCCAGTAGTCAACATCGTTGCCAGGGCTTTGGTCGTTTGGCAACACGAGGCAGTCAAAATGAATATATAGAATTTCTAAAAGGTGATTTTCCGCAAGACAAAAGCAACATCTTTGATGGCATCGATACGACTTGGTCACGCATTGAAGGTGCAGAGGCCATTGGTCAACTGTTGAATCAAGTTGAATCGAATTTCAATTTTGTAAATCCTTCGAAACATTTACCACAATTGCTGGTTGCCCATAAAATAATCCGTACACTCTCAGATCAACACTGGAGAGATATCAAGCTCAAAGAACTCGAAGATATCATACTTGCAGTGACCGGACTGTATTTAGAAGCCTCAACAGATGTTGCGTATTCAAACCCCAATGGCAATCTACATGTGAATATAGAAGCGTTGAACAGAAGTGATGCCAAAATGACCCTTCAATCAATTGGTATTTCTATGGTAGAGGCAGATATCGACCCTAATATTCAACTAAAGAACAACGAAAAACATACGTTTGAAATCGAGGTGAAAGTACCCGATAACATAAATTATACAAGTCCCTATTGGTTGAATGAAAAAGGCACATTGGGCATGTACAGGGTAGATGATAAAAAACTGATAGGCAAGCCAGAAACCCCCAACGTTTTTGAAGCGAATTTTATAGTCGATTTCGATGGCTATATAATTGAATTCAAAAAACCGGTAATCTATCGATATGCCAAACCAGATAAGGGCGAACTCTACCAACCCTTTGTAATACTGCCAAAGGCGACAGCAAGTTTTGGTAATAAGGTCTTGATTTTTGCAGACGAAAAAGCCAAACAGATCCCCATTACCATAAAAGCACATAAAGATGGTTTAAAGGGGGAAGTAGAATTATGTTTTTCGGAAGGATGGGAGGTCGACAAAGCAAAAAAACCTTTTGAAATCGATAAAAAAGGTGACGAGCAAGTCATTATGTTTACTTTGACCCCGCCAGAAAATGAAGATGAAAGTTATATTTCGCCCATCGTCAGGGTAAACGGAAAAATAATCACCAAAGAACTGATAACCATAGCCTATGATCACGTACCCACACAATCTATTCTATTGCCATCAGAAGCGAAGGTAGTTCGCCTAAACATACAAAGACTAGGAGAAAACATCGGTTACATAGTAGGTGCTGGTGATGATGTGCCCACAAGCCTAAAACAAATAGGATACAATGTGGTGATTATAGGTCCTGCTGATATACAGGCGAAAAGTCTAGATAAATTCGATGCCATTGTGATAGGGATACGGGCCTATAATGTCGTTGATGAACTAAAGTTCAAACAGCGTTTTCTATTGGAATATGTAAAAGATGGCGGAAACCTTATCGTGCAATACAATACTGTTGGAAGGTGGAACAAAAATTTCACCGTTCAAGCCCCGTACGAGCTAAAACTATCACGTGACCGGGTGACCGATGAAAATTCAGAAGTAACGATTTTAGCAAAAAACCATGCGCTAGTAAATTTTCCAAATCCGATTACGGAAGATGATTTTGATGGATGGGTACAAGAGCGCGGACTTTACTTTCCTAGTGATTGGAGCAATGACTTCACCCCTATTCTTTCAATGCACGATAAAGGTGACTCCGCTAAAAAAGGAAGTCTCTTAGTGGCTCCCTACGGAAAAGGAAACTATATCTATACAGGGCTGAGTTTTTTCAGAGAATTACCCGCAGGTGTTTCTGGTGCATATAAGCTGTTTGCCAATATGCTCTCGATCGGAAAGGAAAAAATAAATAGTTCGGAGGATATTAAAAAATAGGTATGTACGATAAACTGGTTTGGAAAAAAGAATATTCGTTGGTACTGGCACTCAATATCGTGTACATTCTCATTTTCTCATATATAATGTCGTCGTTCACATAATATGGCAGTACTTGATTGGTTCATACTCGCTGGTACACTTTTATTCATCGTCGGTTACGGCGTGTGGAAAACAAAAAATAATAAGAGCGTAGATGATTACGTTAAGGGAGGTAGCGATGCGAAATGGTGGACCATAGGCTTATCTGTCATGGCCACCCAGGCAAGTGCGATAACCTTTCTATCTACACCTGGGCAGGCCTTTCATGACGGCATGGGCTTTATACAGTTTTATTTTGGGCTTCCGTTGGCAATGATCATCATCTGTCTTGTCTTTATTCCCATATACCATAAGTTAAAGGTTTATACCGCCTATGAGTTTCTTGAAAAAAGGTTTGACCAAAAAACACGTTCCCTAGCGGCCATTCTCTTTCTAATTCAAAGGGGTTTGGCCGCAGGCATCACTATTTTCGCACCCTCTATAATACTTTCAGCAATTTTAGGTTGGGATCTGCGAACACTCAACGTTATTATTGGCTCTCTTGTTATCGTTTATACCGTCTCGGGCGGTACAAAGGCAGTCAGCGTAACACAAAAGCAGCAGATGTTGATTATAATGACGGGCATGTTCATTGCCTTTTTCTTTATTCTTGGATCGCTACCCGCCGATGTTACGTTTAGCAAAGCATTGAAAATTGCTGGAGCCAGTAATAAGCTGAATATTCTTGACTTTGATTTCAACACCAAAAGCAGGTATACTTTTTGGAGCGGCATTACTGGAGGCCTCTTTTTGGCCTTGGCGTATTTTGGCACAGATCAAAGTCAGGTACAACGGTATTTATCGGGCAAGTCAGTTCGAGAAAGTCAACTAGGCCTGGTTTTTAATGGTTTGTTAAAAATTCCCATGCAATTTTTCATACTATTGGTAGGGATTATGGTCTTTGTTTTTTACCAATACAATTCCGCCCCTTTGAATTTCAACCCCTCTGCGACCAAAACGGTCATGGCGTCGCCCTATGCAGATGACTACAGCATACTTCAAGAAAGTCAGACAACCTTGGAAATCGAAAAAAAAATCGCACAGAACCAATTTTCAACAGCTCTAGAACTAAAAGAGTATAGTGCCATCGAAAAGGCCAAACAGCAGATTATCTTTATAAATAAAAAAGACAGCACGAATAGGGTTTCCGCCAAGGCATTGATCAAAAAAGCCGATGATAATGCCGAGACCAATGACAAAGACTATGTATTCATACATTTTATCTTGAACAACCTGCCCAAGGGGCTTATAGGGCTTCTATTGGCGGTGATTCTATCAGCTGCCATGTCTTCAACAGCCTCAGAACTCAATGCATTGGGCACTATTACGGCTTTGGATCTATACAAACGAAACCAAAAAAAGGAACATACCGAAAAACACTATGTGAACGCAACAAAGGCATTTACCTTACTATGGGGCATTGTCGCCATACTGATTGCCAATATCGCCAATCTTTTTGATAACCTGATACAATTGGTGAACATCATTGGTAGTGTTTTTTACGGCAATGTTCTCGGTATATTTTTACTGGCATTCTTTATACGATTTGTAAAAGGAAACGCTGTGTTCGTTGCGGCCATTTTAACCCAGCTCATTATTTTTGCGCTCTATTACTATCTTATTCACATCTACCCTTCAGGAGAAGAAAAACTCGGGTATTTGTGGTTGAATATTATTGGTTCTGCCCTTGTGATTATAATTGCCATAGCCTTTGAGGTATTTGATAGGCTCTTGAAAAACCCTCCTATAAAGACTGCGAAGCCATAGTGCTTTCATACCTTCAACTTCTTTGGTGCATATTTAGTATATTGGGGCAATTAGTAAGTTTCGATTGGCAAAGTGCTTAGACGGACTGAAATTGTAGAGTTGCATTTTGAATTTAAAATTTTCAACGAATTATGTTTAGTACATGACAAAAATACAACCCATTGAAAATCAACGGATCAAGTATTGAAATATTAGAATTAAGCATTGGTTTTCAGCAACTTAAAAGAATAATTCAACCTATTTTATAATGGGGAAAACCAATGCCTGCCTTAAAAATAATGAATTGAACGCAGTTCTCAACACACATTTCAGGGGAAAGGCGAACTTGGCAAGGATTGTATAGAGTGCCTTGTGGCGGACAGGGAGTTCGTGGGGGAGAAATGGATATCCTACCTGAACAGGGTGCTGATCAGGTACCACATACGTACCCGTAACAACTTCAAGGTATACCTTCCCCGAAAGGGAAGGGAGATAAAGGCCTCGTGGCTCTTCAACGACCTAAGGGCGGGGCAGTACAGGCACTATGACAAGATCGTATCGATAAACGGCCAATATTGTTATCTCTCGGGCTGCAAGCTCCAAAAAGGGGGCTTCCTGATAATCGTCTCTTTCGACCGGCCACAAGAGGCCAGGGACGATTACGCCCAGCAGTGGCAGATAGAGATGTGCTTCAAGGCCATGAAGTCCAGTAGGTTCGACATTGAAAAAACGCACCTTACAGATCTCGAACGCATCGAAAAACTCGTGCTGCTGGTAATGATAGCCTTCGTATGGTGCTACAAGGGCGGCATATACCTCCACCAGAACGTAAGGCCCACCCAGATCAAGAAACACGGCAGGAGGGCAAGGACGCTGTTCAAATACGGGCTCGACCATATTGCCAACTGCCTACTCAACACCCTGAAACCAATGGATACGGACATAATACGATTTTTGTCATGTACTTAGCCTTTTAAGTTATTTAGAGCAATTTATCGATACTGATCATCTTAAAGGTCAGGCAGCCTTGGCACTTTTTAAAAATGATATTTCCGCACTGGAAAGAATCAAAGAGATGGGTAAAACCCATGAAGATATATGGGAAACGGCTCAATGGGCAGTCAACAATTGATTTTCTACAATTTTTTTAGGCAAACAAAAGCCCTGACTTTAATGGTCAGGGCTTTTTCAATGGGTTCTTAGTAATAAGACGATACCCTATTTTTCCCCCCACTCTTTTAAGGAGTCCTTGTTCATTTTTACATAATCCATATTGCCGGCTGTTTCTGCAGCGGCCAAAGATTTTTTTGCAGTTTCGATAGCTGCTTTCTTATCACCTGCCTTTGCCTGAATAAGCGACTGTTGGCGCAATTGCCAATATCTAGGCTCTTTGGTCATTGACATTGCCTTGTCCATCCATTCTTTTGCTTTAGCGATATCCTTTCCTTCATTTGAATAGTATACGGCAGCAGTATAATAATCTCCTGCATCAGGGTCACCAAAGGTCTTTTCAATATCTTTCTCTACCGCAGCATCTGTAGGTACTTCAAAATTAACAGCGATATATTGTTTTTCCCACATCAAGCCCAAATTTGCAGAGTTGGTCGTCAAATCATCGATGGTAATGGTAAATGTTTCGATTGTTACTGGCAACGGAAATACTTGAACCGTTGTTTTTGCAGCTACTTTGCTATCATCCCATTCACTAGGGGTTCCTCCCCCATCTGATTCTGTGTAGAAAAATACTTCCCAAGAAGTTGCACCCGGCTTTGTGAAAATAGCATAGGTACCCGCTTTCAACTCTTGCCCATCAATGGTCACATCATTGCTGAACGTGATCTTGGTTCTACCGTTTGCCCCTGTACGCCATAATTTGTCATAAGGCACAAGATCCCCAAAAATAGTTCTTCCTCGCATAGACGGCCTTGAATAGTCTATGGTAACATCTGTAAGACCCACGGTCTGCATCAATTTTGATGACGGACTGGGCTGTGGTGTATTAATCTGCGCTTCTAAAGAAAACGAAGCCATAACCACAAATAGCACTAGTGTAATTTTTTTCATTTTAAATTGGTTTTCTGTTTTGACAAAGCTATAGATAAACCAAAGGCAGGGTTGTTAAGAAACTCTTAAATATAGTTCAAAAACTTTAGTCTAGTTTTTTAAGAAAGGAATAGAGATTACACGATTCCCAAAATAGAAGGTAAGATAGTAAACAGAAGTTTTCAAGGTAGTTATATCAATACTGTTCTCGTTTATGTCAGATTCCTCAACATAGCGTACCCGTCTACCCGAAGTATCAAAAATAGCTTGCCCTAAAATAGGTTTGCCGATATTAACCTCGTACTCCAAAATATTCGGCCCTAAACTTTTAAAAATCAGTATACCCTCTTTAACGGGCTCTAGTTCAGGTTCTGGCTCGGGTTCGGGTTCCCCTCCTACATCAGCCACATCTTCGGTTTTAAAAGAGTACAACTGTGGTTCCGATCTAATCGATGGAGTGGTTCTTGTGAAAAGCTCTGAAGTGAAATAATAGGTATTAATATCTGAATAGGTGATTCCTTCAATTTGTGCCAAGCCAATACTTAAATTGGTACGTACTATTTTATCAGTGAAAATTATAGTATCGCTCACTTCATCTACCCGTATTGCAAAGGGGGCCAATGTAGGGGAATACCCTATGACGAACAAAACTTTAGACAAAGGGTTATAGGTAGCACTGGTTACTAGACCATTGACATCATACGTATCTAATTTTCTAGCTAGGTGGTCTCCAGGAGTTTTCGGAATGGAATAGGCAACAGTTGCATTACCCTGCCATTGTTTGGTGAGTACGATCAATTGGTCGTTGAGTACAAAAAGCGCCTCGGCATCCCAATCACTATCACCGTTGTCAGTAAAATCGTTTTGATCTTCATAGTTGAAATCAATCCGTTCTGCCGGTACGGTATCTGATTGGTCATACGCTTGTTTTTCGATTCTGTAGATTACCAAGTCTGTACGGGCACCCTTGTTATTTCCAAAATCACCTATATAGATGTATTGCCCATCTTGGGCAATATCTTCCCAATCCACATTTTCAGCGTTGGTAATGGTAACCGTTCTTGTAATCTGAAGAGAAATCGTATCGATTTCATAAAGGACAGGGGTATTTCCTGAATCATTATGGGTAATCAATTTTCCGTTGTGAAAAATCAAGCCAGAAGATTCAGAGATAACTTCGGGCAAATCGCCCAGCGCCTCAGCATCATCCTGCGAAAACAGAAATGTACTAAATAACAAAAAGATATAAAAGACTGATTTAGTGTTCATTACCAATATTCTATGCGAAAAGTACAAAATTGAATCGGTATTTTTAAAAATATAAGCCAAACAGTCTTAATTGAGGGTTACTTTTAACAAACGGTGTCAGTTGGCAGATTCCTTAGTCTGGTATGTGAGGCATCCTTTTTTTGTGGTTTTTGGAATAGTTTGAAAATACACAAAGAAACAGTTTCTCGACAGCTTTTTTTGTATATTTAGGGGCATGAAGGGGATATGTTCTTAATTAGGATATCTCCCTAGAAAAAACAACTCATCCATCCACATAATATAACAGCTAATTCAACTCAAAAATGAAAAAAACCACTCTTTTAAGTGTATTGCTTTTTATCGTTACAGCAGTGTCCTCGCAAAAAATGACCTCTAGTAAAAAAGCGATCATCGAATCAGTAGAAAAGCACGAAGCCGAACTGATAAAAATTAGCGATGCTATTTGGGCTGCTGCTGAAACCGCTTTTGAAGAGACCGAGTCATCTAAAATACTTGCGGATTATGCCGAAAAAAATGGTTTTACCGTAACACGGGGCGTTGCAGGCATGCCAACGGCATTTACCGCAGTTTATGGCTCGGGAAAACCGGTCATAAGTGTTTTGGGCGAGTTCGATGCCCTACCGGGAATCTCACAAAAAACGCAACCGACCAAAGAACCTTATAAAGAAGGAGCTGCAGGTCATGGTTGTGGACACAACTTGTTCGGAGCGGCGAGCCTCGGTTCGGCCATTGCCGTAAAAGAATTAATGGAATCAGGAAAGATAAAAGGAACCATCAAGTTTTTAGGAACCCCCTCCGAAGAAAAGTTTTTCGGCAAAATATGGATGGTTCGTGAAGGCCTCTGGAACGATGTGGATGTAAACCTAAGCTGGCACCCTTCAGCAAAGACCGTGGCCGATGTACAAAGTTCGCTTGCCCTGGTTGATTTTAAAGTAGAATTTTTTGGTCAGGCAGCACACGCCTCTGCCGATCCGTGGAACGGCCGTAGCGCATCAGACGCTTTAGAACTGTACACCACCGGAATCAATTATTACAGAGAGCATATAAGACCAACGGTGCGCATTCACTACCACATTCAAGATGGCGGACAGGTTGTAAACGTCGTACCCGATTATTCAAGGTTGTGGGTTCGGGTTCGCGATACCAAGCGCAGTGGCATGATGCCCGTGTACGAACAAGTACAAAAGATGGCCGAAGGAGCGGCCATAATGGCGAATGTGGAATATAAGATCTCTTTGATCTCGGGTATTTACGAGGTATTGGTAAATAGGTCTGGTGGAGAGGTCATGCAGAACAATCTTGAACTTTTGGGCCCTCTGAGCTACACTACTGAAGAAACCGCCTTTGGCAAGAAAATACAGGAGGCAACTGGAAAACCGCAGGTAGGAATGGACAGTTCTATTAACCCTTTAAAAGAAACCGAAGAACACCCTGGAGGTGGTTCTACCGATGTGGGCGATGTTAGTTGGAACGTACCCAATATCAACCTTGGTGTAACCGTAGCCCCCAAAGACACCCCTTGGCACTCATGGGCCGTTGTAGCCTGTGGCGGAATGAGCATAGGCCATAAAGGAATGATCCATGCAGCAAAAGCCCTAGGAATGACGGCTGCCGATCTGTTTGAAGACCCAAAATCAGTAGCGAAGATAAAAGCTGAATTCAAAGAGCGAAAAGGAGATGAAGTATATAAGGCAATCGTACCCGATGGGCCACCGCCTATAGAGGTTGAATAAACGTAGTTTTTAATACTAGTATACCCCAAGAGAAAACGACTCGGGTATATTTTGGTTCGATTTTTTGTCCTAAAACCAACTAATTGAGACCGTTGCATGGTAAAATCTGTTTGAAATAGTTTCATTAATTTATTGTAATCACTTGTTATTAAGAGTATTAAATATTATTTTTAAGATATGAAATTACAGAAACAACCCACATTAGCAGATACAATTTGTGATTTACGAGCAAGAAAGATAAAAAGAACATTTTTCAGCCAAATAGATACACTAATCGATTGGGTTACGATCGAAAAACTAATTGATGCTGATTATTCTAAGGGAAAAAGTGCT
>UOEL01000094.1_pt1 | contig 27165 bp, 20 predicted proteins | sample 1989351 | NCBI WGS metagenome assembly UOEL01 (sample SAMEA4712195, study PRJEB27164) | hydrothermal vent metagenome | biome: marine basaltic hydrothermal vent biome; feature: marine hydrothermal vent; material: mineral | place: Pacific Ocean | collected 2011-06-14/2011-07-23 | depth 1719 m
ATCTATCATCTACATTGGCTTGAGTGATAACAAATTCAAGAAGTTCTCCTTTATCGTTTACAATAATATGAAGTTTAAATCCATAGAACCATCCCATTGTAGATTTCCCTCTAGTTGCAATATTTTTAAAGACCTTGTTTCTGTAAATCCGTTTTTTATTACAAACACGTATAGGTGTGGAATCAATAAAAGAAATACCTGAACATTTCCCCAGACATCTCCAAAGATGTTACTTAAAAGTACTCGCTAAACACATACCAATCCCCATAGGGAACAAATCGCGCAAAGACCCGGTGTAGTTCAACACCGCATTCATGCTCGGTCGTGCCGACCGCACGAATGCTTAGTTATTGTGGTGTGTAATTTTCACTAAAGATTATTTGAGACTTTTTACACCTTTATAGTTTTGATGCTTTTTCAATATTTCTTTTTCAAGAGCGATATGGTTTTTTAGATCTTCTTGTGATTCAAAGCGTGGAGCGATTTTTTTTGCCGGGTTACCCCCATATATCTGATAGGGTTCAGTATCTTTTGTTATAACAGACCCTGCGGCGATTATACACCCTTTTTGAATTTTCACACCGCTCATGATAATTGCTCCGTAACCTATCCATACATCATCTTCTATAACCGTTATCTGGTTCAACCCTTTCCAAGAATAATGTTTGTTGCGAATTCGGGGAGCCAAACGAATGGGCCACCCAAGTTTTTGATAATGATGATCGTACTTTCCTACTATGGCGACTTTGTTGGCGAATATGACGTTGTCGCCTATAATGCAATCGGTTTCTATTTGAGAATCCCTTCCTATATAAAAATTATCGCCAATTGTGATTTTTTCTTTGGCCCAAAGGTAAACCCTCCTGCCTACATACATATTCTTACCGATGGTGTATTTTCTCCATTTGAGTTTTTTTAGATAAAAAAAACGAAATTGTTTTATGAGTGCAATCATTCTTTGGGGGTTTAGGGTAGTAAACCTTCAATTTTTGATTTGATACGAGACCATAGCCCCATCTTTTTTAGAAAGGCTTTTTGGTAATTGGATTTTACCTCTTCCGTATCAGGAAATAGTATGTTCGAACTGTTTGAAGTATCCAATAACGGCAAATATCTTTTGTTGGAGCCTTTGGTATGCGTTGCAAAATCATCAAAACCATTATTATATATTTTGGAATATACTGGGTAAAGTGTAAGGCCGTCGACTTTGAATTGATGATAGAACCAACGAATTGCCCAAGAATCCAATGAACCTTCCATTTGACTTTGTAGCATTTTATTTACATCGGATCCCCCTTGAGCAAATTCAGCTTTTCTTTTTTTATCGTTTTTAAAGCTTTCATAGTCTTTTACTTCCCAGCCTATATCTGACCATCGATCTCGCCATGTTGCCCAACCCCATGACCACCCTCTATAAAGAAAATAAGTTTCATCAATTGAGGGTGATTTTAAACCTAAGTCAAATGAATAACCAGAGATTGAAAAGACCTTTTGGATATTCTTGTATTTCGTTAAAGCGGTGTTCATGTAGGTTAGAAAATTGGTAGTGGCCAATAGGTCATCTTCTAAAACAATTACACTTTCTGAAAAAGTCAAAACCTCGGTCACACCTGATATAATTGAATTTGCCAAGCCATTATTTGTGTTCGATTCTTTTATGGTAACGTTTTTAAAACCTTTTATCGTTTTTAAAAAGGCTCTGACATCTTTTATCTTTTTGTAATCACTTTCATGTTTTGGCCCATCAGAGAAGATGAACAACTCTGTTTCTTCAGCTAAATCATTTTTTTTAAGGGCAGTGATAGTTTTCTCTAAGGCGTTTAAGCGTTTGTACGTAAAAAGCAAAATTGGGCTGGCTATCATATTATTTGTTGTCAAGGCTTTATTGAATAATGTTTTTAAAGATTGGTAATACCATACATTTTTGACCAAACTTCTAAATTAATAATTCGCCAAAAAGGAAATTGGGGATGCTCAGAAGGGTTTTTAAATACTGTTGATAGTTTCTTGGAATCCCATATTTTTTTTGATTTAAAGCTGGTGTCTTTCAATACTTCGTTAATATAGCTGTTAAAACTAGTGTCCTCGGTTAAAAAGTCGGTAAAAGGGGTGCTAAAACCAATTTTTTTGCGATTTTTTGTTATTGAATCTGGTAATGATTTACCAATTGTCTCTCTTAATATTACTTTGGTAATGCCATTATTGAACTTCAACTTGCTGGGTATCGAAAAGGAAAACTCCATTAAACGGTAGTCCATAAAAGGTGATCGTATTTCTATTGATTGGTTCATAGAAGAAACATCTTCATAATGAAGAATCATATTCAAGCCTTGATTATTGATTTTATCAAGTAGATAATTTTCTAAATTCTGACCATTACAAGAGAATTTGTAATCTGTTTTTAATTTTTTATCGATTGAACTGACAAAATCTTTGTTTAAAAATGAAAGTATTTTCTCTTGATATCTTGCTCTTAAATAGGCCGCTTTTGATGGGTTTAGCATGGCCTTGAACATCTGTGAAACGAGAAATTTATTTGAAAAGCCATTGTTTTTATTCAAGGCTTTTAGTTCTTTGGTGAAATCACCTTTTGAAAAGAATTTATCTACTAATACCACACCTGAAATATAACGTACATACCCAGCGATCGCCTCATCAGCACCTTGGCCGTTGATGACCACCTTGATTTTTCGCTTTTTACACTCTTTCATTATTCTGTTGTGAACTATTGTGTTAAAGCTGAACAACGGGTGGTCAAGGCCATAAATAAGCTCTTCAAAACCTTCGGAAATGCTTTGTTCATCCATTCGAATTTCGTGCAGTTTTATATGTTTGCATGTTTTAATGAATTCACGGGCGATTTCTGTTTCATCATCCTCGAAACCGGGAAAAGAGGCGATAAATGCATGAATATCTGTAGGTGGGAGTTCTCCACTTTCAATAAGGTCGTCGGTTACCCTGGCAATAGCAGTTGAATCAAGCCCGCCACTTAACAATAATGCTACAGGAACATCACTTCGGTAGCGTAGTTTTACGGCACTCTTGAACAGCTCTTCATATTCTGTATGATAATCAGGGTTATCATTGAATGCGTACATATTTTTGGTCAATGTCCAATACTTTTCGGTGCTTATTTTTCCGTTTTTGATTATTAGGTTTGTACCGGGCTGCAATTCTGAACAATTTTCAAAAAAGGTTTCTTCGTCGTTCATTCTGTAACCATAGGCCAAGTATTGATAAACCCTTTGAAGATTTGCCTTGGTCTGCCCTGTTGCGGCATGGATGGCTTTTAATTCACTCGAAAAAAACAATTCATTGCCTACTACTGAGTAGTAAAAAGGCTTTACCCCTAAGCGATCTCTTGAACAAAATAACCGCTCTTTCTTAAAATCATAGATAGCAAAGGCCCACATACCATTGAAACGTTGAACACATTGGTCTCCATATTCTTCAAAACCCTTTAGAATGACCTCGGTATCAGAACTTGTTCTAAATTTGTATCCCCTTGATATTAAATCTTCTTTGAGTTCGATATAATTGTATATTTCACCATTGAAAACGAGAACAAGATTTTCATCATCACTCACCATAGGCTGGTTTGCCGAATCTTTAAGATCAATAATACTGAGTCTTCTAAATCCAAAGATTATGGGTGTTTGAATATGTACGCCACCTGAATCAGGACCCCTATGAAAGATTGAATCGTTCATTGTCTCGATTTTTGATTTTAGTATATTTCTGTCATCATCATTACATTTCGCTAATGATATGAAGCCGTTTATTCCACACATATGATAAATTTAATATAACCAGATAGGTTAATGAAGAATACTCGAGGATTGGTATAGAAACATCTCCGAAATCATTCTAAAAAACCAATGACTATCTTTTTTCAACTGCTTGGTCTGTCTTTACTGAATTTTTTAATAGATACCGAACTCTCGAACGGTTTTAGAATATTATACCGTGATTATTAGAGTGTAGAGCTTTTTTAGGATGATTCTAAAAACTTTCGGATGCTAGTGATATTCTTTATACCTAATATTGAAAAAACCCGCAAACCCACCGAGACCCTCACAAATTTTAAAAAGACCCCAATACTTATGTTTGACAGGAAATGGCAATAAAACCAACCCAAGTGCACCAATGGCTAAATAGACGAAACTTACGATAATCTTTTTCGCCAATTTGCTATATTCTTTTTCTAACTTCAAGATGTATGTATAGGTAGTTGCCCCTCTGTACCATCTTTTCACCAACCATTGAACTGTTGACCTACTACGGGGTATCGTTTCGTATACAGCGGCATTAGTGGCCCAAAAAATCATGGCTCCGTTCTTGATCGCCTGTACGCCAAAATATGTGTCTTCTCCACCAGTTTGATTAAATCGGGAGTCAAATTTTAGGTTATTATCGCTCAAGAATTTTGATCTAATCATTGAATTGCCAGTTTCAACAAAGTCCAATTTTTCATTATTCTCAAAATTTTCAAACTTGAACCAACGAGCTAGATAGTGGGCGGGTTTTTTTTCGAAAACAGAAAAATTGGCCCCTTGAACGATATCGGCGTTGTTTTTCACCATTGTTGTCATCAATTCATTTAACCAATACTTAGCGACATATTCATCATCATCAACAAAAGCGATATAATCAGGATTGAAGCTTAGGGCTTTGTCCAAAATTTCATTTCTAACATTGGTGAGGCCTTTTTTAGGAAAACTGTAATAATGAAAATCAAAAGCAGAAGGGCATTGTGTCATTAGCTCCTGCGCAACAGGTTCTCCTGTTCGTTCGATATCGTTGTCAACTAAGGCAATTGTAACTGATTTGATCAGATCTTGATTTATATCAAGAGAGAAGATACTTAGAATCAGCTTTCTCAACATTAAAGGTCTTTTATATGTGGGTATTCCTATAACCAAATTGTACATATCAATTTTTTATTGAATAGATAAAAATCTATTTTTTAATCGCTTGTTGAAGTATGCTTGCTAATTTAGTTTCAAATGTGCTAAAAGTATAATATTCTTTATATCTCTTTCTGCCTGATAGTCCCATTTTTGTTCTCAATTCAGGGTTGCGAATCAATATTTCCATTCTTTCGGCAAGTTCAAATGAATTTTTCGGTTTTACCAAATAACCGGTTTTACCGTTTTTTACAACATCAGGAATACTACCTTCCAATGTTGATATAACAGGCAAACTTTGTTGCATGGCTTCTAGATTTACCAACCCAAAAACCTCATTGTACGTTGGAAAAATGAAAGCATCGGAATTCTTGAAATAGGCGATTTTATTTTCACCATATTTAGGGCCATGTGCTCGTACTGTTCCGTTTAGACCATATTCATTTACTTTAATGTCAAAATCTTCATTCGATATATCTGACCAAGCACCTACAAAATGGCATTTGAAATTCATTTTCTTTTCTTGCAATATTTTACAGCTATCAAGAAGTACATAGACTCCTTTTGTCTTCATCATATTAGATAAAAAAAGAAATTTGCAAGGCTCATCTTTTGTGGGTGTTTCTCTAATAGGTTGATAATCTGCTATGTCAGGTATACCATTTCCACAGAAAAATACATTTTCTTTTTTTACATATTTCTCAATGTCGTGATACAAAAATTTAGAAGAGAGAATACTCTGGGTGTTTTTGAATGTGAAACGATACAAGAAGTTTAGTATTCCTTTTTTGCTGCTTTCTTTAACACCCTTATTGTGAAAATGGTATATTATTTTTGTTCCGAATAATTTTAAAATTGAAACAACCAAAAAATCCTTATAAAAACCAATGCCTTTAGCAGTTAGTGTCATATAGCAAATATCATATTCGTTAGTCAAATGAACTTTTATGACCTTGGCTAATATTTTAAAAACCGTCAATATTTTACTTCCTCCACCTTTTCCGATTTTTTTTAAACTAAATGATGTGGTCAGGTTAATATAATCTGCATTGAAGGCATTGTTGATATACTCGCTTTTCATGATAAGCTTACCCAAAATGGCAGACCCATTTATTGGAGGGGGAACGTGGAAAATAAAAAGTACTTTTGAACTCATTTATAATAATATCTATCGTACGTTGTTATCAATTTTCATAAATAGTTCAATCAGGGATAAATACCTATCAAAATCGAAGTATATTTTTTAAAAAAGTCTTGATTTTATAATATGTGCGGGTCTTTCTATTGAATTTGGCCACAAATTGTTTTGTAAACCTTTTATCAAGATTCGCCACTTGATTGAATTTGAATTCACGTTTCTTAGTGCTGTCTATGGGTGTTATGTATCTTGAACGACCTGATTTAGTATTTGTGGCGCCCTCCCCATAGCCAATACTCATTACCTTGGAAACCACTGGGTAAACGGTATATAGGTTTTTTTTGAATTGATGATAGCACCAGCGTATGGCCCATGAATTGATTTCTCCCCTCATTTGTTTTGCCAACATATTTGACATATCAGATCCCATTTTGTCAAAATTCTTTTTTTCCTTTGTATTCTTTGAAAAGGAAACATAATCTGTAACCAACCAATCTATGTTTTCCCATTTGTTTTTCCATGTGGCCCAGCCCCAAGAAGAAGCTCTTTTTGTGAAATAGTTATCGTACTGATATTTTTCAGGTACTTTTATTGGAAACGAGTACCCTGAAATAGACAATATATCTGGGTTGGTTTTATACTCGTTCAATGCCTGATTTGTATAACTTAGAAAGTTACTGCTTACTACAAGATCATCTTCTAATACTATAACAGACTCATTGACTTTCAATATCTCTGAAACCCCATTTAAAATTGATTTGGCCAAACCCATGTTCGTTTGCGCATAGTGAATGGTTATATTCTTAAAGCCGATTACGGTCTTGAGGTATTCTCTTACCTGAACAACGATGTCATAATCTCTTTTGTCTTTTGCGGCATCAGAGAAGATGTGCAAATCACTTTCTTTTGCTAGACGGCAATTTTGTAAACTTATAACGGTTTGCTTTAGAACATTTAACCTGTTAAAAGTAAAAAGAGCTATCGGGCTTAGTTCATGTTTCGTGAGAATCATTAAAATAGGTTTCCTTGTTCTTATTTTAAGCTGTTGGCAATGACTGTTTTGCTAAATATTACGGCTTTATTTTAACAATCGTAAAACTTGACGACTTGGCCGATGCGAATTCTACTTTCTTCGAATCGCTTTCTGTGTATAGGGCAATCGTTATTACATTGTTGCCCTAAGTTGTAAAATCTCGTTTACATTTATGCCTGATATCATTTGATTCGTTGTTGCGTTATTGTTGTTGGCCGCACAAATTGCTCCTTTTGCAATGCCGTTGATACTGATTCGTGCCCGGGTATTTGACGATTCTCCGTTTGGGCCAAGATTGCTTATCAATGAAAGGTTGGCTCTGATGTCATACCTGTCTCCAGCTTTCACGATAAGAGAGTGCCCATTTGCTTTGTAAATATCCGTACCACCATCCTTGTGATCTTCATTGCCGAAGATAGAAACTAGAGCCTTATTGTTCGTTATATTGATACTTGATATACTATTTGTCCAACGCTCGCCATAATTTTTGGCAGCCGCAATATTAGAAGATTTGCCCGCAACCGATGATCTATGAAAAAAACCTTCTGCATCAACGGTAACAACTGCCTCGCCCCCAGTTGAATTTGGCAACTGCCTTACCCTCAGGTCACCGTTTACATTTAAAATAGCTTCAGAGTGGTTAGTGTCAATGCCTACTCCTTTTACAAAAACGCCCCCTTGTCCCAAATTTGGCGGTATTAGGCCTATAAAAAGTCTGGTCGAAAAGAAGTCGTCAAAATTAATACCATTGTTGCGCCAGTTCAAGTTAAAAATAGTACTGTTGCTGTTCGACTCCTTAAAAGCTATAAACCGTTGCTCGCCATTTGACTTTATTACCAACGGAATATCATTGTCGGGCACCGTTTCGTTTAACAGTAGGCCATTTTGGGAAATTATCGCCTTATCCCTTCCCCCAACACTGAATGCTATTTCATTTTCAGCACTACTGTATATACCTGTATCGGAATCATCCAAAAATCGATAAGATGGTTCGGTGGAGGTGCCATCAGCCGCTCCAATAGTACCTGCAACGGTAAGTGTATGGGGCAGTCCAGTGGCATTCGTTCCGATTCCCAAACGGTTGTTGGCCTCGTCCCAAAACAGTTCGGCATTGTTCTCTGTAGAATTGCCATTTGCCCCAGCAAAGAAAATAGAACCAGGTTCTCCGGTCAATGAGCCCCCCCCTCCCGAACCACTAAACGAGATCAGGGTTTCAACACCCGCACTATTGGTAAATGTATAGGTGCCATCATCATTGGCAACCATTGTTGCCCCTACGGGGCCTCCTCCTGTGCATAAATTGCTCCAAGAAGTACCATCATAGTAAAAAATACATTTCAGATCAGTATTGTAGACCAATGCCCCTTGTAATGGGGTAATCACCTGCATTTGAGCTGATGTAACACGACTTAAGACCATGGTGCGTGTAGTGCTTTCTAATTCTAAAAGCGAGGCTGAATCAATATTGCTTGGGTTATCCCCTATTTTTATTTGTGCCGCAAGGTAGTTGGTTGTCAAAAGCAAAAACGCCCATAGCATTTTTCTATGGTCTATTTTGTTTAAAAGGATAAATATATTTTTCATTAACGGGGGTTCTTTAGTGATAATCTATTCTTAATAGGGCTGTTACAGCTACTATATTGCGAATAAAAAAATTACTTATTAGAAAGCCCTACCAAATTGTATTTTTTGAATTAAAAAGCACTACTCGTAGGGTTTGTCTTTCAGCGTCAATCGATTTTTCATGACATGTTCACTAAATGACTCAAAAATTCAATCTTTCATCCCATAAAATGGGAAATTATACGATATTCTGTCTGGACAGTGTTATTTTCGATGACCGCAGGAATTAACTCGTTAAACCCCCCAATATAATAAAAAAGCAAATTTTTCAACGAATTTTCTTCAGTATATGATAAAAATCACTCTTGCCTAATTTGATTTATAAAATCGTTGCCCATCAAGACCTAACAGGTTTTTCATCCCGAAACCTCGGAACTGTATAGGTCTCAAAATAAAAAAACGTATAACACTAATTTTCAGCTTGCTATATTTTTCAATTTATTTTTTGTTATGTACTTAGCGAATTTTCATTAAAGCGTATAGCGCCTTGAACTTAACATTTTGATTTGCTCATTGCCTCTGAATTTTAGTAGCATTAGCGATAATTTTTTGAAATTCTAGGGTGACCACTTGGCTGTCATGCCGTTCTTCAGCCTGTTTTTTTGCTGTTTCAGCAAGACTTTGTCGAAATTGTTGGTCAGTAACCAATTTTCGAATTTCATCAGCCAAAACACGTACATTTTCATTTTCGACAATAGTTGCCCAATGATTTCTTTTAGCATATTGAACCAAGGCCGTGTATTCAGGAGCATAGATTAATATAGGAGTGCCACTGGCCATATATTCTGAAGCTTTTGTGGGCATTGAGTATTTAATGTACGCTATTGATGAAGGACTAAAATCATAGGGTAGAATTAAAAAATCTGCCGACCCAAATTCATGCGGCAGCTCTTCATAGGGTACAAATTCTCTATGTTTGACAAACTCATACTCTTTTATCCATGCTGGTGATGCCTGCGCTTGTATGGCAAATTTGATTGTTAGTTGTAATTCAGTGTTAACGGTTTTAATAGCTTCGGCAATGGTCATTAACGAATTGTCAATACCGAGTCCGATTCTACCAGCGTATAATATTGTTGGGTTTTCAGAAAGTTTATAATTCTTTTTTTGTCCGCTTTGCCAAAATTTCAGATCTATGGGGTTATGAAAGGGGATAAATTCCTTACCATATCTGTTTTTGTACTCTTGTGCCATATAATCGCTTATGCCCAAGTGAACATGGGTATCATCAAGTAAAATCCGAAATTCCTTATCTATTTTATTTTTCCAATAGGTGCTCATAAATCCTTTGACTCCAATCAGGGAAGGCCAATCATCCATCATATGAAAAACACTGGGTTTGTTCAAGTATTTGTTTACGGCAATACAGAATAGAATACTTTCTCTCGAAGAACATTGCGCATACACAACGTCTGGGTTATAATCGTCTAACCACTTACGAAATTGTGCTGATAATGAAGTTTTTGTAATGAAATGAACTAAGCCAGAATATTCTAAAAAGGGGTTGAAATATTTCATTATAAACCCTACCCTTGTTTTCGATTTTGAAGCCTCGGCAACCACATTGTCTTTTGATCTATCGGTAAATTTCACTTGACCACTAAGGTACTTTCTGCTTAAGAGGTTGAACGGAAAAACCCATTTACGCTCTTCACCGCCCAATTGATAATAGTTATTACATACTTTCGGGTCGATATCAGGGGTCATGATATAACCAGAGCATGCTACGGCAAGTTTATCGGTGTCCCATCCTGCAAAGAGATTTGATAAAGTAATGCCCCCTCCGGTATCGGAAACAAAAGGTTGGTTTAATATAAGAACTCTAGGTAAGGCCATTTTTATCTTTTCTTTATTCAGTGAGATCGGTAGGCTCTTTAATTGTTTGTAACAGTTTTTTATATTCTGAATTTGTAAGGAGAAAATATTGTTTTAAAACTTCATCTGACATGTTTCTTATTGACTTTGAGTAACAAATACCTATTGAGATCCATACCAACAAATAATTCATTGTAAAAGTCGTTACCGTTGATGGGTATATCGATAGCAGCCAAAGCAAGATCCAAAATGCCGCCGCTTTTGAAAATGAGTTTTTTGATAAGAAGAAACCTTTGAACATGGCAGGAACCGCTATGAGCAAGAGTAGCCCAAAACTTAAAATTCCGCCTTTCAAGATAATGTTGAGATAGTCTGTTTCAATGCCCTCTCTGTACCCCGGGGTTTTACTATCTTCTTCAATACCCATAGGTGCGGCAATCAGACCGCTCATGCCCCTGCCTATAAGCCAATCTTTGAGTTCCATATCGACATAATAAAATTCTTCTACCCCTGAGCGAGTGTCTTCTGTAGCCCGATCTTTTAATTTTTTAAAAAGAAGACTATCGCTTTGGTAGAGCATTGAGTACCCCATGCCCACTATTAGTGCCCCTACCGGTATCGAGAACAAAATATAAATTAACTGTTGCTTGTTCGAATATATAAACATAAGAAAAGTGAAAATAAAAACCACCCCCGTAATAAAAAGCAGCCCTCTTCTTGCCATTTTAACAGCTAAGAAAACCGCTAAAAGAAGGCTTAAAGCGGCAATGATCTTATTTATTTTTGGTTGATAGCTATAGGTTAATAGTATGAAACCAGAGGATAGGGCCAAAGTTTTTACAAAAATCTCCAAACGATCACGACTGCCTGCATTTTCATGGTCTAGCATTTCTGAGAACGACAAGCCAATATGAATTAAATAAAAGAGGGTTAGTAGTAGAATCACCTTGAAAACCATTTTGTAAAAAAGTGGGGGTTTGGGTATCAAAAGTATCAAAGGTGCAAAGTACAGAAATATACCACTGAACGGATTGAACAGGGTTTTTTTTAAAAATTCGTAGTCAAGGTCAAGCCCTCGTAACACTACAACAAGCAGCCAAGTAAGATAAACGGTATAGAAAAACTTTAAATACTTGTTTTCAAATTTGTACGACAGCATTAAAAAAGAAGATCCAATAAATAGAACTATGCCGATCAAACGCATAAGGTCACAGATCATAAAGATCGGGTTGCTTGTTATTGACATGGTATACCCGATTGTGTAAACAACAAAACCTACCCAAAATATGGTCAATGTTCTATGATGCTTAAAACTATCATCTATGTTATGTAGGTCATCTATACTGTACATTGCAAATTATAGAATTGGTTAATGGGCCATAATTGTTTTGTGTAATGCCTTGTGTGTGTCGATAATGGTATCGGTATTGAAAATAGCTGGTGCCGTAACTTTTAATTGGTTTGATAGGCAGAATAAAATACCGTGATATAGATCTTCAGCGTCTTTATAGGCCGCCAAATATCCGTTTTTTTTATGTACGAGTATATCTGGAATTCCTCCAGTATTAAAGGCAACTACTGGGGTTCCGCATCTTAACGCTTCTAAAATCACCATTCCAAAGGTTTCTGCCATTGAAGGGGCGACAAATATATCTGCGGCGTTATAAATCAGTGCGGTAGAGTATTCATCACGTACACGGCCCAAGAATTTTGTTTTAAACGGTACTGCCTTTGCAATTTCATCATCATATTCACTTCCGAAAATTGCTACCGATACATTATTGAAATTTTTGTTTTTGGCCAAAATATCCAATGCTAGCTTTAAGTATTTCCATCCCTTATAGGGGCTCTTTGGAGAGGCTGCCCCGAAAGCTATGATTGTGTCGTTTGGGTTTAAATTAAGCATCTGTCTAGCCACTTTCTTGTCAAATGGTTTAAATGGGTGTGTGTCGACCACATTTGGAATGTAATAGATAGGCTTGTTTTTGGTGAGGTTGGATTTTTTGGCCAGATCAAACAGCCAATTACTGGGCGAGACAAAGAACAAATTGTTGTATTTGCGGTATATTTTATTTTTTCTGTTAAATCCTTTTAGTGAAAGCTTATGTTGTAGGTTTAAAGGGAATATTTGGTAAGGGCTGCATTTTTGGGTGTAATTCTCGCAGATAAAAGTATAGTGACAGCCACCGGTAATCCACCACATGTCGTGCATGAATATAATAATTGGCTTGCCCAAGCTAGCTAACCTTTCAATGTTGTTGAAATTTAAAAAACCTCCCACCACCCAATGCAGATATATGATATCAGCTTCGGTTATCAAGGTGTTCCGCTCAATATTATTGCCTAAAATAGGGTAAGAGAACATTCCGTATTTTTCAGCATTGCTATGAGTAAGATAGTTATGTATACGCCCATTCAATAAGGCTTTTAAATAGGATCTTAATTTTAAGTGATCGATCTTATCGTCAGCGGGCTTGTCAGACGTAAGGGATAACATGGTAGACTGAACTCCCCTGTCAACCAATGCTTGGTGCAACCTGAAAGCCGCATTGCCCGAAGAGGGTAAATGGTTTTGTAGATGTACTACTCTTGTCATTTTTTATCAGTGTTTAAAATCTGTTCCACTATTTCCCTAAACCTTTTTCCAAATGATCGTATCAAAAAAGATTCGATTGCAAAGGTGAATACATTTTTGCTGAAAATCGTTAAATCGCTTTCAGCTTTTGTTGAGAGTTCGGTGAGTTTTTTATCTATATAGGAGATTTTATAATCATCTAAAAGAATTACATGATCGCCTAAACGGTTGAACCCGGTATCTTTCATTACCACGGGCACCAGACCATGTAGCATACCCGTGGTAATTGCGGTAGAAAAACCTTCGGAACAAGAGGGTAGAATAATATATGAACATAGGTTGACGATTTCAAGAAAGGTATCTGACTTTATGTCGATATAGTCATGATCTTTGATGTTTTCTCTCTTTTTTGGGTTCAAGAGCTTTTTGTCTTCTTCAGATAAGCCCGCTATGTGCAAGGTGATATCATCTCTATTTTCAAAAACATCGAGCAATAGATCGAGTCCTTTATGAATGGCACCAAAAGATCCCAACCATAGAAAGTTTCTTCTTGCCGATTTGTGGTCTTTCGGTCGGAAAACAAAATCGGGGTTGGTCACCCCGGTAGGGTAGATATTGAAAGGTGTTTTATACGTTTCTATAAAAGGTTCGACCTCGCTCATTGTTATCACATGTGTATAGGATTGTGTAAAATGACGGGGTTTATAAAAATTTCCGCTTCGTACTATGCGTCCTTTTTTATTGTGGCGTTCGTGAAAATAGGCCAGTCGTTTTTTCTCTTCCCTATCCGAAAATTCAGGATGATGTTCTGTCATATACAAAATAGAAGTTGCCTCAGGGTGCAGCTTGGTGAGTTGATAAAACGTTTCGCCAAAACCAAAAACCAAATCGTACTTTTTTGATTTTAAATAGGTTAGGGCTTTTGTGTCGTTGCACCCTATAACATCCAAACAATACCCTTGATCCGCCAATACTTTTGCAATTGAGAGTATTTCAAAGGGTTGGGTTCTACCTATATTGGTATGCTCCCAATCAAAGAAATAACTGGTAGTCAAATAACTGATGACCGCTTTTTTTTGTTTGAGTGCCGTACTGAAATTTATATTTTGAACAAGGGTGCTATCAGCTATGCGCTGGTCATAGAAGCGATCTTTGAACATGCGCCAAACCCTATTGGTTAGCCTTGTTTTAAAATTTTCAGACTTCATAGTGATATGTCAGTGAAATTTAAGTTTATCGTATCCAAATTCCTTTTTTCTTTTTATTGATAATCATATGATATTGAATTGGCGCCAAAATAAAAGCGTTGAAATTGGCGATTACAGAAGCAACAAAAAGAGCATAAACACCCATTTTAAAATACTTTATAAAAAGTAGGGTCAGTGCTATATATAGAATAGGACTAATGATGCTGGCCCAAAATTGTAACCGCAAAGCACTTATACCATTTAAAAAACTAACATATTTTGAACCGAATATAGACACCATAAAAAATATAAGACCCCATACAGAGAGCCAAAAATCTATCTCAACGGTATCTTTGCCCAACCAAAGATCGTAAACTGTATCGGAAAAGTAAAGCATCACGCAGCCCGCCACCACGAAAAATATATTCAAAATATTATATTTTTTAATACTGCCCTTGATCCAATTGATGTCGTTTTTCACATAGGCTTCGGTTGCGGCCGACCAAAATGGAGTTAGAAATATCATAAAGCCCATGTTCAAAATACCAAAATACTTGAAAACGATATTATAGTTTGTTACATCGGCTGAGCCAAAGTTTCGCGAAATGATGATATTGGCAGATTCGAATTGAACCAAGCCTGCAATTTGAATGATGAAAAATACTGCCCCTAGATTGAATAAGCTTTTAGCATACGAGAATTTCACCTTTGATAGTGCTGGGCGAAAAGCTTTGTACTTTCCTCTAAAGAAAAATATATTGGCTCCGATCAAGGCCAAAAGCGGTGAGGCGCAGAGTGCAATGCCCAATTTAACCAATGAACCTTCGGTGGTCTTTACCAGTATTACGATGATTATCAACGAAACCAATTGGCCGATTACATCGATCAAGGCGGCTTGGGCAGGTTCTTGATCTGCAGAGACGATGGTTGCGATTGTACGCAGTACGAATTGCATACAGAAATAGGTGAAGACGATGAGTGCTAGTTTTGAAACATCTGAGCCATATTCAGGTGCTAGGTTTAACAATGAGGCCCAGTCTAAAAAAGGATTGACAAGCATAAAAATCGCCCAAATAGCAATAAAAACAATGGCTAGGATGCCATATGTGGTACTTACGAATATCTGCGCGCTTAAATCGTCTCCTTTGGCCCTTGCCTCGGCAAATTTATTTCTAAGACCGTGGGTGATGCCAATATCAAAAAAACTGAACCATGCAACGATAGAGCTTAGCGTCAACCAAATACCATAACGCGATGGGTTAACGTAGTTCAATGTCAACGGCACTACGACCAAGCTGATGATTATACTAACGATCTTGACCAAGAAAGAAGATAGAATGTTTTTTTTTGCACGTGCGCTACGTTCATGCCCCCCGTTAATAGAGTTTTTGATCGAAGCAACTAACGGTGCGATATTAGTATGGATAAATTTTTGAATCAAATCGAGGGGCGCTTAGGGTTGTTTGTACAGTATTGTTTAAATGCGTTCAATAGGAGCCGTTACTTCAAAATGTGTTTCATTTTCATAGGTGCGCTCCCTTTTCCAAGTAATATTGTCTTTGATGATTTTTGCAGGTGTACCCGCTAAGAGAACACCTTCTTGATCAAATTTTTTGGTTACGACCGACCTTGTGGCCACAATTGAATTCGATAAAATTTTGGAACCTTTTAGTATAGAGACGTGCGAACCGACCCATACATGGTCTGCTATCGCTATATTTTGGGCGTAATTGATCTTTTTGTTTGTTTGGGCATCGAATATTGAATGCGAATCACCGGTTCTTACATCGATGTCGTTTGCGAACATACAATCGCTACCGATTGTTATTTTCGAATTTGGTTCGGTAACTGCGATATGGGTATCTTCAAATGTGGTATGTTCACCAATGATCAGTTCACAATATTCGTCTTCGATCCAAAGGGCGCCTCCTCGATTAAAACTGACATTGTTGGATAAAAGGATTCTATTGCGGCTTCCCTGAATGTATATGTTCACATTGTTCAAAACGGTGTTTTCTTTAATCAATATTTGGTTGGCATCACCCGTGATCTCAATTTTGCAATTCATCAGTCTGGCCGAAAAATCAATTTTCAAGGTGTTGTTCTTTCCTTTGATAGCCTTTGAAAAAGATTTTTTGAATAATTTTCCGTCACGTAAGTTTCTTGCGGTTTTTAGAATGAACGGCCAGTTCTTTACAAATGACTTAAGATGTTTTTTAAACCCCATATTTATTTTGCAATTAATACCATATACTAATATAATTTAGTCTAAAAAATTTCTGTATAATGCCGATATGGTATAAAAATAGTACAATGTAATTGGACTATATTGAATACATATTCGGTATAAAATAGCCGTGAATCAAAATGACCTTTTGGCATAAAATCCTTCGATTGACGATTTTTGTCTTGTACCTTATGGTGTGACACGATCAAACTTTTTCTTCCACAAAGCACCATACGCCTCTCCATAACTGTTATAGTCGGAGCCATAACCATAGCCGTAATCACCTTTGATGACTCCACGTTGTTTGACCCCATTGAAGACAATAACCACATCTTTTAGCGATTTTAAAATTTCTGATTGGCGCAAATTCTTAACAATTTTTAGCGGGGTCGTCGCATGTCTGACTACATATAAGGTCTTATGACTATATTCTGCCAATAACTTCACATCGGCGATTAGGTTAACAGGCGCCGAGTCTATTATCACGAAATCAAAGTTACGAGATAATTCTTCAAAGAGAACGTCTAATTTGCCGTTCAACAATAGAGCTGCGTGGTCTTTGACCTTTCTTCCGACAGGAACGATAAAAAGGTTTTTGTTCTCGGGAGAATTTTTTAGGATTTCGTTATAGTGAGCCTTGGTATTAAGAAAATCCAACACACCTATGCTATTGATCAATTCGAAATAATGTGTGGTCTGCGGTTTTAGAAAATCCATATCGATCAAGGCCACTTTTTTGCCCGATTGGGCCAAACAATAGGCCAAATTCGTACTTACAAAACTTTTGCCTTCACCTGTAATACTTGAGGTTACCAATACTCTCTTTTTGCTGAAATTACGATCGTACAGGCCCAAGGTCGCTCCTAACTGTCGAAAGTGATCTAATAAAACTGCTTCACCTGGCTTTGCTACTGTATTATTTCCTCTCTTACTGGTGATTTTTGGAACAAAGGGTAGTTCAACAGCGATGGGTATATTGGTATAATTCTCAATTTCGGATCGAAAGAGTACGTTCTTGTTCATCATCTCTTTTATAATGATGTAGGCCAACCCGATACCAAATGCAAAAATAAGGGCGATCAAATATGCCAAAGACGGTTTTGGTGAAATAGGCCCTGCTGAAGATTCGGCCATATCGACTATTCTGCCATCACCCCCGTTAGGGGCGTATGATAAGGCGGTTTCTTCTCTTTTTCGTTGTAAAAAAGCGAACAGTTCGCTCTTTATCGCCTTTTCTCTTGTTATTTCCAAAAGTGCCCGCTCTTTTTCAGGAATGGAGCTCAAGGCCGTAATCGATTTATCGGCATTATAGCCTAAGCTTCCCAGACTTGCTCTAAGGTTGCTTTTTTGGTTTCTAATACTTTCTATAATACTGGGTCTTATTTTTTCGATTTCATTTGCAACCGCAACCAGAATGGGATTGTTCTCTGCTGTGGTTTTCCGAAGCCGTTCATATTTGATTTCCGAGTCATATAATTTTTCCAATAAAGAACTCAATACCGGGTCACTTGCCCCTACGGTAGACGGTACGAGACCTCTTTGATTATTTTTTGAGAGCACATATTTTTCTACTCGGTTCAGTACGGCCAATTGCCTACTGTCATAGGCTATTTGACGGTCATATGCCCCTACATCTTGTAAATAGATCTTGCCTTGTTCGCTGAGATCTACCGCACCCTCCGAAGATTTGAATTGTTGAATGGATATTTCGAGTTCATTGAGCTCACTTTCAACCGTTGCCATTCTATCTTCGATAAAAGTGAGCGTATTGGCAGCGAGATCATTCCGATCTGATACCGCCTTTTGGCTATAGGCCAAGATCAAATGGTTGAGTATATCTTCTCCTCTTTGGGGAATGGGATCATTGTACGTCAATCTAACAACAGTAGATAGCTTGGCAACGGTATTCGCTTCTAACCCACCAAGAAGATTTCTAGTCAGCGTTTTTGGATGTACGAAAGTGTAAAACAGATCGTTGTCAGTGCCGTAGTTTTGGTTGGCGTTCAATTTGAATTTCGTCTCACCGAAAGCTGGGCCCTGCACCCATTTATCAACGGGGTATGACCTGTTGTTTACGTTGACTGTTTTTTTGGCGGAATCATAGGAGAAATAAAATTTTAGAGGTTCTGAACCACTGGCTTGAAATATTTTCTCGGGTTTTTTTAATTCGATGATTATGGGTGAGGTGTTGTATGCCGGTTTAGATCCTATAAGCTTATCTTCGAATACGGAGGCGTACAACTGAAGGTCTTTGACCACTTCGGCCATTAAAGCCCTTGATTGAATTACCTCGATCTCATTTTCAACGATTTTCTTTGAATCGAACGTATTCATGGTTTCCATTACCTTCGCATCATCAACACCCTTGTTTTCATCTTTAATAATCAATGTGGCAGTAGCTTGGTAGATAGGTGTAGTCGATTTAAGATAGATCCAAGAACCGAACAGGCATACGGGCACTAGTATTGCAAAAAGAGGCCAATAGGGTACAAGTAGCGACATGACCATGCGAAATATGTTCTCGTCAGATGTTGATTTGTTCATTTCGTGCATGCTATGGGTTTTTATATGGCTTTAAATTGATTACAGTAATAATAGCCAATGAAATTGCACTTAAAATCACGGGTATCCACTGTTTGGTGCCGGTCGAGCTTGCTATTTTAGCATTGTTGGGTTCCACATAAATAATATCGTTCGATTGAAGGTAGTAGTACGGTGAGTTGAATATTTCGTTGGTGGTCAAATCTATTCTTCGTATTCTTTTTACGCCATTTTCCTCTCTTATAAGGGTGATATTATCTCTTCTGCCGTAAATAGTGATGTCACCCGCAAGACCCAGTGCTTCCAACAATGAGATTTTTTCACTTGGTATGGTCAGTACCGATGGGTTCTTTACTTCTCCTAATACAGATATTTTATAATTCAAATAGCGAATATCGACTATGGGCTCAATCAATAGCTTTCGGTCGATCAACAAGGTAGTGATTTCTTCGCGCAGGGCTTTCTTCGTTTTACCAACGGCTTCTATATTACCTAGAACGGGAAACCGTAAAATACCATCTTGGCCTACCAAATAGCCAGAAACCCTAGTGGTATTACCAGCGTTGGTCGATGACTGGGCTACCGAGTTGCTGGTCATGTTGAACATCTCAGTTGCTTCAGGGTTTACACTACTTACCGTTATATTCAATAAATCGTTCAGCTGAATAACCGGTTCAAGGCTTTCAACTTTATTTGTATAAGCAATATTGGAAGATTTATTGAAATAGGTAGCATTTTTCGCATTTCCGCATGAAGACAAAGAAACTGTCAATACTATTAGGGGTAGAACATACGATAGTCTTTTGTACGATTGTTTCTTTAAGGTCAATTTAAAGAAAAATTGTGTAAGCTCATCAACAAAAAAGCAAAGTTTTTTTGCAAGTTGTAGATGTATTACTTGTGGTCTCATAATTATTTTTTATAGTTCGTTGTAAAAAGAGAATTTTATACAAATTCATCAAATTCAAGTTGAGTGTCTTTAATTAAAAAACATGAATCGGCAAAATAGGCGATTTCCCTTTTTGACACAAAAAAATCCGATAAACGCTATCTTTTTATATGTCTGTAACAAAATGTACATTACTATTTATCTGAAATTTACATCCTGGCATTTGGTTGGGTATCAAAAAACCAGCGAATAAACTTCTATTAACATCAATTCAATAGGCCTTTTCTCGATTTTTGAAAACATCTACCACGGTTTTGAATATAATATAAAAATCTAGTCCTAAGGACCATTTTTCTACATAAAAAATATCCAATTTCGTTCTATTGAAAATATCGGCTTTTTTCACGATTTCCCCTCTATAGCCCTTTATTTGGGCAAGGCCTGTAATACCGGGTTTTACAAAGTGCCGTACTAGATATTTGTCTACAGAGATTTCATAATCGAAGGTGTGTAGCTCCATATGTGGTCGGGGACCAACAACACTCATGTCGCCCATGAAAACGTTGAAAAATTGTGGTAGCTCGTCAATGCTGGTCTTGCGCAAAAACTTGCCCACCTTTGTGAGCCGAGCATCGTTTTTAGCTGCCATTTTCACGTGCGCATCCGCCGTAGCGGCCATTGACCTAAATTTATAACACCAAAAAATATTTCGTTTCAGGCCATGGCGTCTTTGTTTGAAATACAAGGTTCCGGGTGATTCTAGTTTTATAAAAATGAATATAATGAGCGTTAACCATGAGAGAACACCAACAATTACCAATAACGAAAAGACAATGTCGAAAGAACGTTTTAAAATACGGGCGTATTCAGTATCTAAGGGAACCTTTCTAAGATTTAAGACAGGAACGTTGTCGTACGACTCAATTGACATAGCTCGTGAGAATATCGCTTTGTTGTCTGGTATGATCTTAAGGCGTATTAAATTATTATCGGCGAAATTGATGAGGTTTTTAAGTTCATTATGGTTGAATTTTGAAGCCACACAGTAAATTTCATCTATATCATTTTCCAATATATAAAGAAAGCAATCAATGATTTTTCCCAAATAAGTAGGGCCAGGTGAGTGTGAATCATCAAAATAACCTTTATAGCGATAGCCCAGAAAGGGATCGTCGAAGACATTTCTGATTTTTTCCAAGGTAGAATCCCTCCCAAGAACAACTACATTTACAGAGTTGCCACCAACTTTACGGTATTTGCCCTGCGCCCAAAAGAATAGTACCCGATACCATGTTATACAAATACAAATCAATAAAAAGACAAAAAACTGATATTCTAAAGAAACATGGCTTATTCTAGCTATACCGAACAAAGCAAAATAAGCAAGACCATAAATTAAATATAATTGAATACTTGTATGAAACTTGGTTGAAAATGTATCTTTTCTATCGGTAGAGTAATAATTTAACAAATACGTGATAATCAGCCATGAAACGTTGTAATAAATAATATTCAGGCTATAGTTATAAGTTTCTGGGGTAAGCAACCACAAAATTCCATTAATAGTACAAAGGTGTACTATAATGGATATGGGAATAACCAAATCAGATCTTCTAAATCTTTTCATTGATTCTATAAAACAAATTCATGACCGTGCCTTTTTCTTTTATATAGCGGTCAATTGAAAACACATTGATAATGTAGGGATCACAAGGGTTTAGGGAAAGGAGTTGGTTAGTGCGCCAAGTCAAATATATGTTATAGGTTCAATACTCGCAATCTTGACGTAGAATTTCTAATTGAAAGAAGAATGTGCAAAAAACGCTATGGCTGTCTACTGAAAATGATAGCATCAATAAATAGCAGGGTTGACACATTAATTTGATGGTCTTTCACACAGAATTTTACTTTTTTATGAGAAGTAAAAACACTTTTTTAAAATTTTGGCACGAAGATGAAATGGGTAATAATTGCGATAAAAGGTCTTTGGCTAAATTGGTCTTTGGCTTTTTATAGAATTCACGGCTTTGAGGTTGCGTATTAAATATTCTGGGTTTCTTGTAAGAAAAAGTCAAAACGGGCTCAATAACAAAAAGGGGCTGTCTAAAAAGGCGGTCTTTTTTTTGAGTAAACTATCTCAGGGCAAGCCCACGAGGCATTAAAAGGAACTAATCTTTATATTTCGACGCAAGCGTCGGAGTATTAAACCTCCCGAAGTTTCGGGAGTGGGAATAAAGGTTAATGGTTCGTAACTTTAGTTATGAGCCGAAAAGCAGTATGGAAGACCAATGCCCAAGACCAGTTGAGTCTACTTCCGCCGAGTTATGATGATCTGGTTCCACCGAATCATCCCGTACGTATTGTTAATACGATATTAGATCAGGTAGATTTTCTATTGCATAATGCGGGTCTAAGCTCCGCAAGGTGTGAAAGGCAGCTCTCGCCATGCGAAAAACGCTTCCCGAACTCGAAAAGTGAGAGGCTCTTGAATCTTTGCCCCATATAATATCCTTAAGTTTACCCTGAATTAAGCATTTTCAAACTCTTTACAAAGTGCCTAAGTCAATAAACTATATTACAACACAGAGCAAGACTGTTACTACTGTCCAATGGGGCAAGTGATGCAAAACATAGGTAGTTATCAGCGAGAGACCAAAACAGGGCACCTTCAAACCATAAATCGCTACCAAGCAAATAACTGTCTAGGGCGCCCTATGCGAGAAGCCTGCCATAAAGCAAAAGAAAATAGAATTGTAGAACGCAATCACAACCTGGTCAGGCTTAAGAGAAAGGCTAAAGAGAAACTGCTCAGTCCACAAGGGATTGCACATCGCAAACAAAGATGCTGGGATGTTGAGGCTGTTTTTGGGAATATCAAGCAAAACATGAACTTCAAACGCTTCTTTTTAAGGGGCATCGACAAAGTTGAAACCAAAATAGGACTCATTGCTATGGCTCACAATCTGAAAAAGGTTACTCTAAGAGCCTAAAGCTCTCTTTGCCTTTTTAACTTCATAACTTTTTACTCAATCAACCCTTTGAAAACAGAAACTCAACAAATAATCCTAAAACTAAAAAACCGCCTAAATGTATTTAGACGGCCTCTTTTGATTTTCATTTCTATAAATGAAACAAAAAAAGTACTCGAGACGGGACTTGAACCCGTACGGCCACAATGGCCATTGGATTTTAAGTCCAACGTGTCTACCAATTCCACCACTCGAGCTTGCCTGCCGAAGGAACGGCTTGCCTGCCGAAGGCATGGCGGTCATATCAAGAAGATATGCGCATTGCAAAAAAAAACACTGACGAGCAGCGTTTTTTGAGCGAAAAAAGGGATTCGAACCCTCGACCCCCACCTTGGCAAGGTGATGCTCTACCCCTGAGCTACTTTCGCATTTGGCAATTTAGGTTTATCAAGAACTTTACGTTCGTAACAAACGCGGATGCAAATTTAATATATTTCTGTAAAATGCAAAGCAATTTCCTTAAAAAGAAAAAAGCAATTTTACGGTTCTTGTTTCTAAGAGACTGTTTTGAAATATGTCGTTAGTTCCGAGGCTTCGGAGGTTATGACCTATTTTTGATGCAGAACGAGGCAACCCCGAGACTTCGGGGTTAAGCATAGCATCGCTACGGTTTATCCCGAAGCGTCGGAATTAACGAAGTTATGCGCAAAAAGAAGGTGTAAGAAAATAATCGAAATATTTCAAAACAGCCTCTAAGAGGACGCTTTTTTGTTTTTGGTCAACAAACGTTTGATCTCATTTAGCTTCATCAAGGCCTCTACAGGGGTGAGTGTATCTATATCTAAGTTGGTAATTTCTTCTTTGATCTGTTCTAAAAGGGGGTCGTCTAAGTTGAAGAAACTCAACTGCATTTCGTTTTGCGCCGCATTCAGTTTGTCTGTAAGCTCTTCGTTAGAATGTGATTTTTCTAACTTTTTCATTATTTTATTGGCCTTTTGAATCACATGTTGAGGCATACCGGCCATTTTTGCCACGTGAATACCAAAACTGTGACCACTGCCGCCTTTGGTCAATTTTCGAAGAAAAAGTACATTGTCTTTCAGCTCTTTTACAGAAACATTGAAGTTTTTTATTCGATCGAACGTTGCTTCCATTTCGTTCAGCTCATGGTAATGGGTAGCGAACAAGGTCTTTGCGCGTGCGGGGTGCTCATGCAAGTATTCAGAAATGGCCCAGGCGATCGAAATGCCGTCATAGGTGCTGGTACCCCTTCCTATCTCATCTAAAAGTACCAGGCTACGTTCTGAAAGATTGTTTAGTATAGATGCCGTTTCGTTCATCTCGACCATAAAAGTAGACTCGCCCATTGAAATGTTGTCGCTCGCACCTACTCGCGTGAATATTTTATCAACGTAGCCTATTTTAGCCGAATCTACGGGCACGAAACTTCCCATTTGGGCCAATAGTACAATAAGGGCGGTTTGTCTTAAAATAGCCGATTTACCACTCATATTAGGGCCAGTGATCATAATGATCTGTTGGTCGTCCCTGTTCAAGATAACATCATTGGCGATATAGGCCTCGCCCAAAGGCAATTGCTTTTCAATAACCGGGTGGCGACCGTTAATGATCTCGATTTCCGTAGAATCATCGATAATGGGCTTGGTATACTTGTTCTCCTTTGCCAATTGGGTAAACCCACAAAGGCAGTCGAGTTGGGCGATTTGCTGGGCATTGTTCTGTACGGGTGCGATATATTCCTGCATCCAGACCGTTAATTGAGAGAACAATTGCTGTTCAAGGCTCAAAATACGTTCTTCGGCACCAAGTATCTTGCCCTCGTATTCTTTGAGTTCTTCAGTGATATAACGTTCGGCATTGACCAAGGTCTGTTTGCGGATCCATTCTTCGGGCACCTTGTCTTTATGGGTGTTTCGTACTTCTATATAATACCCAAAAACATTGTTAGAGGCTATTTTCAATGAGCTGATGCCCGTTCGTTTAGTCTCTCGCTCCAACATTTTGTTCAAATAGTCTTTACCAGAAAAGGCAAGTTTGCGAAGTTCGTCGAGTTCTTCGGAATACCCATCGGCAATGGTCTTACCCTTCGGAATATGTACGGGAGCCTCTTCGTTGAGCATCTCTTTGACTTTTGCCCTTAAAAGATCGCACGGATGCAGTTGGTCGCCGATCAGTTTTAAAGCATCGTTCTTACTTTGCGTTGCCAACTGTTTGATCGGTATGATAGCCTCTAAAGAATTTTTGAGCTGTACCACCTCTTTGGGGTTGATCTTACCCGTGGCCACCTTTGATATCAGGCGTTCAAGGTCGCCCATTTGTTTGATGTTGTGCTGTAATTTTTGAAGTGGTGATTCTTGCTCGATCAAATGTGAAATGACCTCATGGCGCCTCCGTATTTTTTCGATGTTTTTTAGAGGTAGTGCCAACCACCTTTTCAATAACCTGCCGCCCATGGGCGAAATGGTCTTATCGATAACATCGAGCAGGGTCACGGCATTAAGATTGTTCGAATGGTACAGCTCTAGATTTCTGATAGTAAAGCGGTCCATCCATATATATTCCTCTTCTGCAATTCGTTTTAGGATATTGATATGTTGTAACTGCCTATGTTGTGTATCTGACAAATAGTGGAGCACTACACCTGATGCTATAATACCGTGGCTCAAATGGCCAACCCCAAACCCTTTGAGTGTTTTGGTCTTAAAATGGCCAGTCAGAATCTCTAGGGCGTAATCATCTTGAAAGACCCAATCCTCCATAAAAAACGTATGGAATCGATGTCCGAAAAGCTCGGAAAATTCTTTTTTATGGCTTTTGGATACCAACACTTCATTAGGAGCGAAGTTCTGTAGTAGTTTATCGATTTGTTCTTCGTTGCCCTCAGCGGTCAAAAATTCACCGGTTGAGATATCAACAAAGGAAACCCCAAGCAATTTTCGCCCAAAATGAACGGCACACAAAAAATTATTTGTCTTGGCATTGAGAATATCGTCGTTCATTGCCACCCCAGGAGTCACCAATTCGGTCACCCCACGTTTTACGATGGTCTTGGTCATTTTTGGATCTTCGAGTTGATCGCATATCGCGACCCGTTGCCCTGCTTTGACCAATTTTGGCAAATAGGTATTCAAAGAATGGTGCGGAAAACCAGCCAATTCAGTGCGGTCACCACCATTGTTGCGGTGGGTCAGAATAATGCCCAGAATTTTGGAGGCCTTTACTGCATCTCCGCCAAAGGTCTCATAAAAATCACCTACCCGAAATAGTAGCAAGGCATCAGGATACTTGGCCTTGATGGTGTTGTACTGCTTCATAAGCGGCGTATCCTTCTTTATTTTCTTCTTTTCAGACAATTCCAATGCTTTTATACGTGTATATTCAACTCAAACGAATGTAGTATTTTTGCCTTGAAGATTCTCTCATTGTTGATATTTTTGGGATAACTTTACAGCCTTTCGACTCTTTTGTAATCATGAGTTTAAAGTGTCGAACAAGATTATATAAGTTGATAATGCGCAAATTGAAAAATGAGGAATTGAACCGGTTAAATGTCAATCAGTTCAAAAAGACGAAAAAAAGTCCGATTATAATCGTTCTTGACAATATACGTAGCCTTAACAATGTCGGTTCTGTCTTCAGAACGGCAGATGCTTTTTTGGTCGAGAAGATCTACCTCTGCGGTATAACCGCCAGACCACCACATAAAGACATTCGAAAAACAGCCCTTGGGGCGACCGAAAGTGTGGCTTGGGAGTATCGAGAAAGTGCCGTTGCCTTAGTTGATGAACTGAACTCAAAAGGCTATACCACCTTAGCTGTCGAACAGGTTGAAAATGCGATTATGTTGAACGAATTGAAGATCGATGGCTCTACGAAGTATGTCTTGGTCTTTGGTCACGAGGTAAAAGGGGTAGCACAAGAAGTGGTGGATCTTTGCACGGGGTGTTTAGAAATCCCTCAATTCGGCACGAAGCATTCTTTGAATATTTCGGTCAGTGCCGGAGTGGTTATTTGGCATGTGTGGTCCAACATTTCGGCACTATCAAAATAGAATCCAATATAAAAGCCGATAAAATCGGGCTTTTTAAATAGTTTGAGTTAGCTAGGGTCTGCTGATTTTTCCAAGAGGATCAAAGGTGTGCAACGTTTGCAAGGCGATACTTTTTTCGGTCTGCGTTCTGATAACAACCTAAAAAGTCTAAGGGGACCACACCAAGATGTTCGAAAGGTACGGGATATG
>UOEL01000018.1_pt1 | contig 27084 bp, 25 predicted proteins | sample 1989351 | NCBI WGS metagenome assembly UOEL01 (sample SAMEA4712195, study PRJEB27164) | hydrothermal vent metagenome | biome: marine basaltic hydrothermal vent biome; feature: marine hydrothermal vent; material: mineral | place: Pacific Ocean | collected 2011-06-14/2011-07-23 | depth 1719 m
AATAAAAATGTTTAAGAGTTATCCCAAACTCAAGCAAAAACCCTACTGGGGAAATCATTTTTGGGCAAGAGGATATTTTGTAAGTACAGTTGGCTTAGATGAAGATATGATAAGAAAGTATGTGAAATTTCAAGAGAAAGAAGAGAAAAGTATTGAAGAAAAACAACAAAGGTTTAATTTTTAGACAGAAGTCAAATACCCCCTATGGGGGTTAGCCAAAGCCACCTTCTAAGAAGGTGTGATTTTTACTAATTAGAACATTCTTTATCATGTTCACAAGAAAATAGTTGGTGAAAGATGCTCAAAATAATACCTATAAATACTATAGGATCAATGTAAATATTTTAAACAAAAATACTTGCTCCGCCCGAGTAAGCGTTCCTCCCCAAAGGGGAGGTTAGGAGGGGCTTTCTTATGCAAAGTTTTAGAACAGAGTTAGAAAATTCGATAGTAGAAAAGGATATTATAGAATTGGAAGCTAAAATCCGCCAGTTTAAAAACGGGGATTTAGATGAAGAGAAATTCCGTAGCCTTCGTTTGGCACGCGGAGTTTATGGGCAGCGTCAGCAAGGCGTTCAAATGATACGCATAAAGCTGCCCTATGGTAAGGTGACCTCAAGGCAGTTGCAGCGAATTTGTGATGTATCTGATGAATATTCCACAGGGCGTTTGCACATTACCACCCGTCAAGATATACAGATCCATTATGTAGACTTGGACAGAACGCCCGAGCTTTGGGCCGAACTGGAAAAAGACGATGTTACCTTGCGAGAAGCCTGTGGTAATACGGTGCGCAATGTTACCGCAAGCGAAACGGCGGGCATCGATGTTGATGAACCTTTTGATGTGTCGCCGTACGCCCAGGCATTGTTTGAATATTTTCTTCGAAATCCGATCAGTCAAGAAATGGGTAGAAAGTTCAAAGTTTCTTTTTCTTCAAGCGATGCTGATACTGGCCTGTCTTATATGCACGACCTGGGTTTTATCGCCAAAATCAAGAATGGGGTAAAAGGGTTTAAAGTGCTATTGGGTGGCGGATTGGGTTCACAGCCACGTCATGCCGATGAACTGTTTTCTTTTCTTTCCGCAGATAAGATCATTCCGTTGATGGATGGTGTGGTTCGGGTTTTTGACCGTTACGGCGAACGAAAAAGCAGGGCAAAGGCACGAATAAAATTTTTACTGAAGGATATTGGTTTAGACGAATTTAAAAAACTGCTCGAAGAAGAACAAAAAGCAGTTCCACAGCGAACAATTTCAATAGATGCTAGCGCGTACCCTGAAATAAAAATAGCTGATGTTACAGTACCTAAGGTTGAAATTGCCGATAAAAAGGAATTTGAGCAATGGAAATCGACCAATTTGGTCCCTCAAAAGCAAAGCGGTTATGTCGCTATCGGAATCAAGGTTTTGTTAGGGGATTTTTATACCGATAAAGCGCGGTTGTTGGCAAAATTGGTACAGCAATATGCTGCTGGGGAAATACGTTTGTCTCTTCGGCAGAATATTTTGATTCCGTATATAAAAGAAGAACTGGTTCCGTTTTTCTATGTTGAACTGAAAATAATAGGATTTACCGAAATTGGGTACAACAAAGCTTTGGATATTACCGCCTGCCCAGGTACAGATACCTGTAATTTGGGAATTTCTAGCAGCACAGGTATTGCAGAGGAATTAGAGAGGGTTATAAAAACAGAATATCCTGAATATATTGGCAACCCTGATGTGGTCATAAAAATCAGCGGATGTATGAATGCCTGTGGGCAGCATAATATGGCCAATATTGGCTTTCAGGGCATGAGCATCCGAACCAAGGATAAACTGGTAGCTCCGGCACTTCAGGTTTTGTTGGGTGGTGGCAATGATGGAAACGGCAGAGGTCGTTTTGCCGACAAAGTGGTGAAAGTGCCAAGTAAAAGAGGTCCAGATGCCTTGCGCTTGATTTTGAACGATTTCAATGTCAATGGTAACGGACCGTCTTTTGCAGATTATTACAAAGAAAAAGGCGAAATGTATTTTTATGACTTTCTAAAACCGTTGACCGATATTGATAATTTGACCCAAGAGGATTTTATCGATTGGGGCACGACCGAACGTTACAAAAAAGCTATTGGAATCGGTGAATGTGCCGGAGTGGTAATTGACCTGATAGCGACGCTTTTGTTTGAGAGCGAGGAGAAAATCCAAAATGCGCAAGAAACTTTGAAAAGGGGAAAATGGGCAGCGAGTATATACCACTCATATTCTTCTATGGTCAATTCCGCAAAGGCATTGCTAACTGCGGAAAAAACAAAGACCAATACCCATAATAGTATTATCAAGGATTTTGATGAAAGGTTTATAGCATCTGGAAAAATAGATTTAAAGACCAAATTTGAATATTTGGTATTGCAGCTCAATAAAAATGAGCCGACAGAAGCTTTCGCCAAAAGCTATTTAGAAGATACAAAAGGGTTTTTAAAGTCGGTCGAAGTATATAGGAAACAAGAATTAGTTGAAGTATAGCTCATGATAAAAAGCAATATGGACCTATCCGTTCGAACAGAAATTCCCCCTATGGGGGCTATGGGGCTTTTAACCATAGTAGGTGCGGGCCCTGGCGATGTCGAACTCATAACGATAAAAGCAATCAACACCTTGCAAAATGCCAATGTGGTGTTGTATGATGCTTTGGTAGATCCTATACTTTTGAAATATGCCCCGAACGCAGAACATATTTTTGTGGGGAAACGCAAAGGGTGTTGTTCATACCAACAAGAACAAATCAACGAACTTATTGTAAGCAGGGCAAAATGCCATAATCATGTGGTTCGATTAAAAGGAGGAGACCCTTTTGTTTTTGGTCGTGGTGCGGAAGAAATGGAATATGCAATGAAACACGGAGTCGAAGTAGCCATGGTCCCCGGAATTTCTTCTTGTCTTTCGGTACCAGCGTTTCAGAACATACCGGTGACCAAAAGAGGTGCAGCGGAAAGTTTTTGGGTCATTACGGGTACTACGAAAGAACACAAATTGTCCAAAGATGTCCATTTGGCAGCTAAATCAAGTGCCACAGTGATAATTCTAATGGGAATGGGCAAACTTTCTGCCATTGTAAAACTTTTCAAAATGGAAGGGAAATCGAAAACCCCCATAGCCATCATTCAAAATGGTACTATGAAAAACGAAAAAGTAGGTGTAGGTACCATCGCATCCATAGAAAAAGAAGTTGGGCAGAAAGAACTGGTGAACCCCGCAATCATTATTATTGGTGAAGTCGTGCGGCATAGAAAAGCAATGTTGGCCCTATCAGGTTTTCAAAACCTGACAGGTCTTGCAGAGAGACAGAAATTGGTCTATTGATTATGGAACGGAACAATTTATATCCCATATTTCTAAAGACATCCAAATTGGCGATTCTTATTGTAGGTGGTGGCTACGTGGCAGAAGAAAAATTAACCTTTTTGACCAAATCCAGTCCAGATGCTAACGTAACTATAGTATCGCCGATGTTTAGGGAAGGGACATTGGAATTGGCTATAGAACATACTGTAGAGCTTATTACGGATGTATACCATGAAAAACATCTTCAAGGCAAGCATATAGTAATATCCGCAACAGATGTTCCAGAGATAAATATTAAAGTCTACAATGACTGTCGAAAGCTAGATAAATTGGTCAATGTAGCCGATAACCCACCATATTGTGATTTTTATATGGGCGGTATTGTTACCAAAGGAAATGTAAAAATTGCGATTTCCACGAACGGAAAATCTCCGACCACGGCCAAAAGGTTACGCCAATTTTTTGAAGATGTCATTCCAGAGGATATTAGTAAAATGGTTCAAAACATGAACGAGTATCGAAAAACCATAAAAGGAGATTTTGAAGAAAAAGTGGAGAAAATGAATAAAATAACTCAAAAATTGATTGAAAATCTATAAAAATGACCAATAATCATTAAAAAAATAAAAATATTGACTACCTCATTTGACCTTTAAAATTGCCTTTGGTTTTCTTAAAAACTCAATAAAGTGGTTAAAATAGTGGCCGAATAGATTGAATCAGAATAAATAAGACAGCCTAAAAAGCAAAAAGAATTGACTTTACTTGGTTTTCTTCAACTTGTGACGTTACTTTGTTACAGTTCATCAGCAAACTGAATTCGTTATCAAGAAAGGTGGAGGGATTAGACCCTTTGAAACCTTGGCAACCCTTTTCCTATAAAGAAGGTGCTACGTTCTATCCCATTGATTTTTGGGGCAGATAACAAAAAGAAAGACAATAGGTCTTTACTTCCACATACTTGATAAAATAATCTGGGCTTTCGATAATAGTTCAGGCGATTCATATTGTTCGCCCTTTTTGTGGAGAACCTTGTAATACCAATTTAATTATAAAATAATGCATAAATAAATTGAATTATTTTTAGTTTGAACTAAGCAAAAAATATAAGCATAGCCATAGCTACGGTTCTATTTTTTAACGACGGGCAAGCAAACCCGCCTGCCGGCGGGCAGGAAAGAAACGATTTATATATAACATTTCATGGTTAAATTGGTATAAGCCTATAAAGTTGAAAAAAATGATTCGAATACAAGATATATTGACCGAACGTATTTTAGTGTTGGATGGCGCTATGGGCACCATGCTTCAACGTTATAAATTCGTCGAGGAAGATTTTAGGGGAGAGCGTTTCAAAAATTGGAAGCACCCCTTACAAGGCAATAACGATCTATTGTCATTGACTCAGCCAGAAGCCATTGCCGAGGTGCACCGCAAGTATTTTGCTGCCGGAGCCGATATAGTGGAGACCAATACCTTTTCAGGTACGACTATAGCCATGGCCGATTACGGTATGGAAGAGCTTGTATACGAACTGAATTTTGAATCAGCCAAAATAGCGAAAAAGGTTGCTGATGAATTTACTGCCAAAGAACCCCATAAACCAAGATTTGTAGCTGGTAGCATAGGCCCAACGAATAAAACAGCAAGTATGTCGCCCGATGTTAGCGACCCCGGTTTTAGAGCCGTTTCGTTTGACGAACTTCGCATTGCGTACAAAGAACAAGTAGAAGGGCTTTTAGATGGTGGTGCAGATATTCTTTTGGTTGAGACTATTTTCGACACACTCAATGCCAAAGCAGCTCTGTTCGCTATCGAAGAAGTCAAAGAAGAACGAAATATAGAAGTGCCGATAATGGTCAGTGGTACGATTACCGATGCTTCTGGTAGAACCCTATCAGGTCAAACGGCAGAAGCATTTTTGATTTCGGTATCGCATATTTCGATTATGTCGGTGGGTTTTAATTGTGCTTTAGGGGCAAGTCAGTTGGTGCCACATTTAGAAGTGCTATCCGCAAAAACGGACTTTGCCGTTTCGGCCCACCCCAATGCAGGGCTGCCCAATGCCTTTGGTGAGTATGATGAGACCCCAGAACAGATGGCGGCACAAATAAAGGAATATGTAGAGAAAGGCTTGGTGAATATTGTTGGCGGCTGTTGTGGTACCACACCAGAACATATCAGTGCGATTGCAGAGGCCGTAAAGAATTTTAGCCCTAGAAACTTGATTGCCGAAAATATATAAGAATGATTTTAGAAGTAGCCGTATTACAAATAAAAGAAGGTTTGTCAGAACAATTTGAGACGGCTTTTAAAGAAGCCTCATTGATTATTTCTTCTATGGATGGCTATATTTCGCATCAATTGAAAAGGTGTGTAGAGGTTGAGAACCAATATATTCTTTTAGTGAATTGGAAAACGCTGGAAGACCACGAAATTGGTTTTCGAGAATCGAAAGAATATCAAGAATGGAAGAACTTATTGCATCATTTTTATGAACCTTTCCCAACAGTTTTGCATTATAGATGAGTGAGAACAATAAAAATATAGATTCAGACAGAACCTTATTAAGATGGTTCAGGTGAAATTTAAAAAAAAACAGATAGTATGAAAAAAGGCTTGGGTATTCTAGTATTATTCTTTTTGTTTATAGCTTGTGGAGAAAGAAAAGAGAACCTAACCACGATTGTCGATAATGATAGAAGCAGTACAGAATTAGTGGGAACTTGGAAATTGGTGTACGGTGATGTTCTTGAGAATGATTCCCTTACGGTCAAAGATGTATCAACGTCAGATTTCATAAAGATCATTAATAGAAGTCATTTCGCTTTTTTCAATCAAAGACGGGATACGGGAAAAGATTTTTATGGTGGCGCGGGAACATATACTTTAGAAGGGAATACATATAAAGAAACCCTGAACTATACCTCTGTTGATGAAATAAGAGGGCATGAATTTCCTTTTACAATAGAGATAAAAGGCGATACACTTGTTCAACGTGGTTTAGAGCAAATAAAAGAAGCAGGTATTGAACGGTATATTGTAGAAAAATATATTAGAATTGAATAACGGCATAAACTTTTTGTATAACAGTTTATTTTGATGGAGGGAACAAAAACAAAATATTTAAAATTATCAGGCTTAGAACCCCTAATCGTTACCCCTGAAAGCAATTTCATAAACGTGGGCGAGCGAACCAATGTCGCTGGTTCAAAAAAATTCCTTCGCCTTATTAAGGAAGAAAAATTTGAGGAAGCCCTGACTGTAGCACGAGATCAGGTGGAAGGTGGTGCACAGATTATCGATATTAATATGGATGATGGACTCATTGATGGCAAAGAAGCCATGGTGAAGTTCTTGAACCTTGTTATCGCCGAACCCGATATTGCCCGTGTGCCCATTATGATAGACAGTTCTAAATGGGAAATCATAGAGGCTGGGCTTCAAGTGGTTCAAGGTAAATGTGTGGTTAACTCCATTAGCTTAAAAGAAGGCGAAGCACAGTTCATTCACCATGCGAAACTGATAAAAAGGTATGGTGCTGCTGTAATAGTAATGGCTTTTGATGAAAAGGGTCAAGCAAATAATTACGAACGTAGAATAGAAATATCAAAACGTTCTTATGATGTATTGGTCAATAAAGTCGGTTTCGCACCAGAAGACATCATTTTTGATTTGAATATTTTTCCTGTTGCTACGGGAATGGAAGAACATAAATTAAATGCTCTCGATTTTATAAATGCCACAAAATGGGTCAAAGAAAATTTACCATATTGTAGTGTTAGTGGCGGGGTAAGTAATGTATCGTTTAGCTTTAGGGGAAACAACCCGGTACGTGAAGCAATGCACTCCGTTTTTCTGTACCACGCAATACAAGCGGGCATGAATATGGGTATTGTAAACCCAACCATGTTAGAGATATACGACGACATTCCCAAAGACTTGTTAGAAAGGGTAGAAGATGTTATGTTCAACCGAAGAGATAATGCTACCGAGCGTTTGCTCGATTTTGCGGAATCTGTAGTCGGCAGGGCCAAAGAGAGCAAGGTAGATCTGTCATGGCGAGAAGAGTCGGTACAGAGTAGAATTACCCGTGCTTTGGTCAAAGGCATTGACCAATTTATAGTCGAAGATGTAGAAGAAGCACGACAAGAAGCAGACAAACCCATTGAGGTAATAGAAAAGAATTTAATGACGGGCATGAACGTTGTGGGCGATTTGTTCGGTAGCGGAAAAATGTTTTTGCCCCAAGTGGTAAAATCGGCACGGGTAATGAAAAAAGCCGTAGCGCACCTATTACCTTATATAGAAGAAGAGAAAAGAAAAAATGCCCCCAAACCCCCAAAGGGGGCACAACACTGGCAAACCGCAAATCCTATATTGTACGGGTTGCTTAAAGAATATGCCAAGAAAATGCGTAATCAACCCACTAAAGCAGAAAAAATGCTCTGGAATGCTTTAAGTGGTAAGAATTTGGACGGTTTTAAGTTTAGAAGACAACATATTATCGGTGAATATATTACCGATTTCATCTGTCTTAGAGAAAATCTGATTATTGAAGTTGATGGTTTGATTCATCAACTGCCAGAAAATAAAGTAAGTGATGCAGAAAGAACAACTTGGTTAGAAGCAGAGGGTTATCGTGTAATTCGTATTACAAATGATGAGGTGTTAGGAGGCTTAGAACTTGTTTTAAATAGAATTCATAAAAATTTGAAAGCTCCCCCTTCGGGCGTGCGGGGCGCGGGAAAAATATTAATGGCAACGGTAAAAGGTGATGTACACGATATTGGTAAAAATATCGTGAGTGTAGTATTGGCATGCAATAATTACGAAATAGTTGATCTGGGGGTAATGGTGCCACCAGAGAAGGTTATAAATGCTGCCATAGAACACAATGTTGATGTAATCGGCCTTAGCGGATTGATTACTCCGTCATTAGACGAAATGGTCTTTTTGGCGAAGGAAATGGAACGTCAGAATTTTAAAGTTCCGTTATTGATAGGTGGTGCAACTACGAGTAAAGCACATACGGCGGTAAAAATAGACCCGCAGTACAGTAATTCGGTAGTGCATGTAAATGATGCTTCACGTGCCGTAACCGTAGTGGGCGATTTGTTGAAAAGCGGAAGTTCAGAAGGTTATAAAAACGGAATTAAACTTGATTATGAGGTGTTTCGTGATAAGTTTTTAAAGCGAACTAAGAAAAAGGAGTACAAGACGATTGCCCAAGCACGAAAAAACAAATTTAAAATTGATTGGTCAACCTCAGAAATTGTAAAACCCAAGCAATTGGGCATTCAGATTATTGAAGATCTAGACTTGAGCAAACTGGTCGATTTTATCGATTGGTCACCCTTTTTTAGAAGTTGGGAGCTGCATGGAAAATACCCTGATATTTTAACCGATGAAGTCGTGGGCGAGCAAGCAACCGAGCTATTTGCTGATGCTCAAGCCATGTTGCAAAAAGTAATAGCAGAAAAACAATTGAAGGCAAAGGCGGTTTTCGGACTTTTCCCCGCCAATACCGTAAACGATGATGATATTGAGGTGTCGATTCCTACTGTCACTTCGAGCGCAGTCGAGAATAATCTAGAACAGAAGTATTCTCCCCTTGAGGGGGAGATGTCCGCAGGACAGAGGGGGCATTTCAGAACTCTACGCCAACAATTAAAACGAAGAGAAGGTGTAGCAGATTTTGCTTTAGCAGATTTTGTGGCTCCCATAGAAAGTGGAAAACAAGATTATATAGGATGTTTTTGTGTAAGCACAGGTTTTGGAACAGCTGAACTGGCAGCGTCATACGAGAAAGATCTAGATGATTACAATGCCATATTGATCAAAGCATTGGCAGATCGATTGGCAGAAGCTTTCACAGAATATTTGCATAAAGAAGTACGTACCAAGCATTGGGGCTATGCCGCCAATGAAACCTTGAGCAATGAAGATCTGATCAAGGAGTCGTACAAAGGTATTCGCCCTGCACCTGGTTACCCTGCTTGCCCAGATCATTTAGAGAAACTGACCATTTGGGAGCTGTTGAAGGTCAAAGAAAGTATTGGTGTTGAACTAACTGAAAGTTTGGCCATGTGGCCAGCGGCATCGGTTTCAGGGTATTATTTTGGCAACCTAGAAGCTCGATATTTCGGGCTCGGAAAAATAAAAGAAGATCAAGTAGCTGATTTTGCTGCTCGAAAAAACATAACTTTGGAAGAAGCGACCAAGTGGTTGGCACCGAATATTGAATCAACCTAGCCCTTGTCAACAGGCAGGCTCGAAAGAGGATAAAAAAAGAGAATGGAAAAAACAGGCGATAGAAATGATAAGTTAAATCAAGAATATTCACCATTGGAACCTTCTAATAATTGGCTACAAAGATTGAAGGATGAAAGCTGGGAAGCAGAACTTTTGGTATCTGCAATAGCCATCTTTGGTACCTTTCAATTATTCAAAGTAATAGATTGGTCAACAAATAAATTCATAGATCTTTTACCTTCAAGCCAATATGTGATTGGGTACCTTATTGCATTTATGGGATTATTGGCAGTAAGTATTTTGGTGTCAATGTTTGTGATTCATTTTTTTATTCGTGCCTATTGGGTGGGTCTAGTCGGGTTGAATTCAGTATTTCCTGATTACAGTATTAAAGATAGTGCCTATTCTAAGATTTATACTGAGAAGATACTTGCGATACTGCCGAAATTAAAAGATTCGATACAAAAAGTTGATGCGTTGTGCAGTGTTATTTTTTCTGCCGCTTTCTCTATCTTACTTATGTACGGGTATCTGGCATTGTTTGCTAGTGCCTACCTATTTTTATTCAATTTGCTTTCCGATTATGTGCCATACTATTTTTTATTGATACCGGCTGCCATTATCGCTATTGTTTATATTCTTCAAATGATAATAAGTATAATTGCCAATTTAAAAGCATTCAAAGAGAACCTGACTATACAAGTGTGGTATTTCAAAATAATGAAATTAACAGCTATTTTGAGCTTAGGGCCTTTGTATAAGAACAATATGCAAATCAGTATGATTTTCGGTTCAAATTTTAAAAAGAACAAAGCTTTGGTATATCTCATTCTCTTGTTCTTGTTTTCAGGAGTTTTTGTTGCAGCATTCCAGATTTCAAACACAAATATCCTGTATCTGGTCTCTCATGAGTTTTATTTTGATGAAACCAAAGCCTATGCAAGCTATTATAAAACCGAGAATGAGGATATTGGTTTTTTGTTGACACCAGAAATAACTTCCGATCTAATCCAATCCAATATTCTAAAATTGTTCATACCTATTTTTAGTCATGAGAAAAAAATGAGCCGAAATACATGCGGAACTTATACCAAAGACGAGAGTAAATCTAGAACAGAACAACGAAAAGAAAAAAGAGTTCAATATTTGAACTGTTACCAAAAATATAATCAAGTATAACTAGATGGAAAAAAGATGTTCCCTGAATATCTTAAATATGAGCACCCCAGAACAAACCAATTTGGGATTGTATGTTATATTAAACTCACTGACACCATAGACGGAAAGAATGTAATTGAGATCAGGAAAATATATGAAGAAGATAGTAGCACAAAATGGACAATACCATTTCATTATATTTCAAAGTGACCGAAAATGAATTGCCATTTAAACGGTAAAGTCAAAAAAGAATTAAAAAAGTATTAATTAAAATTCCCCGAGTAAGAATCCCCCCCCCTTTGGGGGCTAGGGGGAAAGAAATATGAAATCGGAGCAAGTAAACCTACCGAAGGGTTAAGAGGTTTTGCGTTAGGGATAGTAGCGGCATCTTTTTTAATTTGTCTCCCTTCGACTGCGCTCAGGGTGACAAATTAAAAAAATAGAGCGGACCTGCCTCGCCGGCAGGCAGGTAGCCCGACCCTTGGGTAACGCCAAAAAAAGAGAAAGCAGTGAATAATAATTAAAAAGACCCGAATAAAAGTTCCCCCTTTGGGGGCTAGGGGCTAGCCTATGAAAGTAACGGACCACATTAAGAAAGCAAAAGAGAAAACACTATTTTCCTTTGAGATCATTCCGCCAGTGAAAGGGCGGAGCATTAAAGAACTGTATGGTAATATCGACCCTTTGATGGAATTTGACCCACCTTTTATTGACGTGACGACTTCGCGCGAGGAGTATATTTATATTGATAAAGACGGTCTGTTAGATAAAAAATTGACTCGTATGCGTCCTGGCACAGTGGGGATCTGCGCTTCGATTAAGCATAAATATAATGTTGATACCGTGCCCCACGTACTTTGTGGTGGTTTTACAAGAGAGGAAACCGAATATCTTTTGGTCGATTGCCATTATTTGGGAATCGATAACGTTATGGCATTGCGTGGCGATGCCATGCGTGAGGAAAAATATTTTGAACCTACCAAAGGAGGGCACCCTTATGCACTGAACTTAGTGGAGCAAATTCAAAATTTAAATGCTGGAAAATATTTACATGAGGTCATTGAGACCGATGATTGCGCAGATTTTTGTATTGGCGTGGCAGGATATCCTGAAAAACATTTGGAAGCTCCCTCCTTAAAATCGGACTTAGTACGACTTAAAGAAAAAGTGGATGCCGGGGCAGATTATGTAGTGACGCAGATGTTTTTTGACAACAAAAAGTATTTTGAATTTGTAGAGGCGGCCAAGGAAGCGGGTATTACGATTCCGATAATACCTGGTATAAAGCCCATGGCCATAAAACGTCACTTGCAATTATTGCCACAGGTTTTTCGTATCGATCTGCCGCAAGATTTGATAAATGCCGTTGACGCTTGTGAAAACAATAAAGCGGTACGGCAGGTGGGCATTGAGTGGGCCATACAGCAATCAAAAGAGTTGAAAGCCGCTGGAATACCTGTTCTGCATTATTATTCAATGGGTAAATCAGATAATATTCAGGCCATAGCCAAGGCGGTTTTTTAGGTTTTGGCGCATAGCATTTTGAGTGTCGGTAAGAAGTAACTGAAAACACTTTCTGCGACTGCCTACTTTTTTCTATTTTTACACCCCATGAACCCAAAGGTTTTTTTCTGTTTTCTTTTTTCGGTTATATGTGGTTTTTCTCAAGAGGGAGAGAAAGAAAAAATATATACACTTGATTTGAGTGCATTTTACGGGTCGGTCATATTGCATAATCCTGATATTACGCATTTGATTTCTGAGCATCCGGCTGGTTTTATTCTTGGGCTTAATCGCAAGACTTTTGGCGCCAATGAATGGGAAGGGCTCTACAATTATCCCGATCAAGGGGTTTCTTTTGTTTATCAAGATATGAACAATGGTACTTTGGGCAAGAGTTTTGGCCTCTACGCCCATTTCAATTTTTATTTTTTTAAACGTAACCTGCAATTTCAAATTGGGCAAGGGGTAGCCTACAATACCAACCCTTATGATAAAGACCTAAACTTTAGAAACAATGCCTATGGTTCGCATTTTCTCAGTTCTACCTTTTTGATGTTGAACTTTCATAAAGAGAATATTTTTAAAAATGTGGGTTTCAAAGCCGGACTATCTGTCATACATTATTCGAACGGAAATTTCAAAGCGCCCAACACTTCTACTAACACCCTTGCTTTTAATGCAGGCCTGATCTATACCTTGGGCGATGGTGAACCTGTGGATTATATCACAAGAGAGAAGGAAAAGGTTACTGAACCGTTTCGTTATAACTTGGTTCTGCGCGGTGGCTTGAACGAAAGCGATGTGATTGATTTGGGGCAGTACGGTTTTGTAGTGTTGTCGGGTTATGCTGATAAGCGTTTGAGTAGAAGAAGTGCTGTTCAAGTGGGTGCCGATGTGTTTTTCTCTAACTTTTTAAAGGAGTTGATACGGTATCAATCGGTTTCGTTTCCAGAAAACGGGGTAGATGCCGATACCGATTTTAAACGTGTGGGCCTGTTTGTGGGTCATGAACTGTTTATCAATAAAATGAGTATCATCACCCAATTGGGGTATTACGTTTATTACCCTTTTGATTTTGAAGGAAAAATGTATAACCGTGTTGGAATGAAACGCTATTTTGGCGAAAAGGTCTTTGGGTCGGTTACCTTAAAGTCACATGGGGCAGCTGCAGAGGCAATAGAATTCGGATTGGGAATACGATGGTAACAATAGATAGTATGGGTTGTAGAGAAAATATTGGGCATAAAAATCAAGATTACCTGTCTACGGGGCTCGATAGATTCCTATCACTTACGGGGAAGGTTTTTTCGATGTTACTTTTTACCCTTTTAACTGCATGCAACAGTGAAAATGCCCCTGATTGTTTTCAAAATGCAGGTAATATTGTAAGAGATGAGGTTGGTGTCGCCGATTTCGAAAAGATCACGGTTTTTGAGAATGTGTCACTGATTTTAAAACAGGGAACAGAAACAAAGGTTGAGGTCGAAACAGGAGAATTTCTTCGTGATGAAATCGAAGTTACCATCGAAGGTGATCGGTTGTTGTTGAGAGATACCAACGATTGCAATTATTTTCGTGAGTACGGACTCACAAAAATTTATGTCACGGCTCCCAATATTACAGAGATACGTAGTAGTACGGGTTTGCTAATTGAAAGTGATGGGGTTTTGGCCTATCAAAACCTGACTTTGCTGTCAGAGAGTTTTATCAACCCTGAAAGTGAGACCACCGATGGCAGTTTTGATCTTGAACTCGATTCTGAAAACATAACGATCATAGTCAATGGAATCGCCTTTTTTAAATTAAGGGGAGCAACGCAAAACCTAAACCTTACCATTGCTGCGGGAGATTCTAGAATTGAAGCGGAAGCACTGATAGCTGAAAATATTGTACTAGATCATAGAGGCTCCAATGATATGTTTATAAATCCGCAGCAATCATTGACCGGGGTAATTCGTGGTACGGGTGATGTGATTGGTTTCAATAGGCCTCTTGTGGTGGATGTCGAGGAGCTATTTAACGGGCGGTTGATTTTTCGAGAGTGAAAAATCCGATACGCAAATATTTGAAAAACCTGTTCGCCGCCAAAAGAGCTATTGGTGACGATATGCAATTGAAAGGTTTACTAAAAGCGGATGCACTCTTAAACAGATTGATTATTGATGAAAAAATTCCCGGTTTGGCGATTACCGTTTTAAAAGAAGGAAAACCATTGCTCCAAAAAGGCTACGGCTATGTCGATTTGGAAAAGAAGACGGGTGTTGATTCCAAAACCTCTGTTTTTAGGATCGCCAGTGTATCAAAACCCATTGCAGCTACCGCCCTGGCCTATATGGTGGCAGAAGGGCACATTGATTTAGATGCCTCTATCTATAAATACGTGCCTTATTTCCCTAAAAAGAAATGGGATTTCACCATTCGCCAATTGGCGGGCCACACTGCAGGTATACGAGGCTACAGGGGAAAAGAGTATGGGTTGAACAAACCGTACGCTATAAAAGAGAGTATTAAAATATTCAAAGATGACGATCTGCTATTTGAACCGGGTACAGATTATCTGTACAACAGTTTTGATTGGGCCTTGATCTCTTTGGCCATGCAAGAAGCAAGCGGTATGCCTTTTGAGACCTATGTACGGCAAAAAGTATTAGATCCTTTGGGCATGACCAATACCCATCCTGAACGACCCCTGAGCGTAGCCGAAGGGGTCACTTCGGCTACGCTCAGTGACCAAGTCGATAGCAATAAAACTATCTTTTACTCTAAAAGCAAACTAGGTTTTCGCAAGGCCATACCCGTAAATAATTTCTATAAATTGGCGGGTGGGGGCTATCTCTCCACCACTGAGGATATTGCCAAATTGGGGCAGGCCTATTTGGACCGAACAATTTTAGATGAGGTAGTTTTATCACAATTTTTGACCTCGGAAATTATCAAAGGTGAACCCACATATTATGGATTGGGTTGGCAGGTGAGCGAAGATAAAAAAGGCCGGCCGTATTATGGCCATGTGGGCAACGGGGTTGGGGGTTACTCCAACTTTTTTGTATACCCTGAGCAGAAAATGGTATTCGCTATTCTGGTGAATTGTACGAACCCCGATATTCAGGAGGTGTTGGATGAGGTGGTTGAGGTTATGGTTGATGCGAAAAAAACGAACACATAGTTTTGTTTCCCTCCTTGGGAGGGGCTAGGGGAGGTTTTGCAAGAGGTATTAGATGAGGTGGTTGGTGTTTTTGGTAATGAATTTTCAGTACATTTACTATGTTAAAATGGATAGAACAAAGTTGTTGAAGCGAGTATATTCATGTTGTACTTTATTATTAATCTAAGTTGAAATTGAAAATGGTTTTAAAAGTACTATTCAAAATGTCCCTTCTTGTTTTTCTTACAGTCATTACTCAAATAGGTGGAATAGTATATTTAATAAGTCTTTTATTAGCAAATAAATGGAAACGAAATTTGAAGTATAGTACCTTGATGATTTTTGTAGCACTTTATTTGGCTTCGACATTGTTGGTCGTTCCTTATGTCGCCCCGATTTTTGGACGAGAAAAAATAAATCACACCAGTCGAATTAAATCAACAAACTATACGACAATTTTATTGAATAGAAATTATGTTCGGCCGAAGCTAAATGAATTATTGAGTCAAGTGGAAAAAGAATTAAGCGGAACGGATATTGAAATTCATTATTTAGATGCAAATTTCCCTTTTATGAATAAGTTCCCCCTTCTCCCCCATTTAAGTCACAATGATGGAAAGAAAATTGATTTAAGTTTAATTTATGAAACTCAAAACGGAAAAATAACTAATAAAAAGAAATCAGTAAGTGGATATGGTGTTTTTGAAAATCCGAAAGGAAAAGAATACAATCAAATTGATAAATGCTTAGAGAAAGGTTATTTTCAATACGATTTCCCAAAATATATAACTTTTGGAAAGATTAATAAAGAACTAGCTTTTTCAGATAAGGGCACGAAACTACTTATTCAAAGTATTTTAAAAAATAATAGCTTAGGGAAATTATTTATAGAACCACATTTAAAACGACGTCTGAAATTAACAAATAATCGAATACGGTATCATGGTTGTAAAGCTGTTAGACACGATGACCATATTCACGTACAATTGAAATGAAAACACACACCTACGAGATAAAAGTAGAATGGATGGGCAATGAGGGCAAAGGCACCCTTAATTACAGATCGTATAACAGAAATCATTCGATTTCGGCAAACGGAAAATATGATGGCATTCTAGGATCTTCAGACCCATCGTTCTTGGGCGATAAGTCACGGTATAACCCTGAGGATCTATTCTTATCTTCATTGTCTTCTTGTCATATGTTATGGTACTTGCATTTGTGTTCGGTTCATAAAATAATAGTGACTGATTATGTTGATAATGCCACTGCGGTAATGGAAGGGACCAAAAATGGAAGCGGTCGATTTAAAGAGGTGGTTTTAAACCCCGTTGTGACCATAAAAAACAAAGAACTGACCGAAAAGGCGAATGCACTACATACCGAGGCCAATAAAATGTGTTTTATAGCGAATTCTTGTAATTTTGAAATTGCTCATAATCCAAAAGTGGTCATAGCGTCAAAAACCAATAATCAAGAAAAAATTTAAAAGAGATTGAACAAATTAATAATAAATTAATGTATGGCACATCTTTCAGATATTGAAATTGCACAAAAAACCACTCTACAACACATCAAGCATATTGCGGAAAAATTAAATATTGAAGAGGATCAATTAGAAATGTACGGCAAGTACAAAGCCAAATTACCTTTGGATCTAATTGATGAAAACCAAATAAAACAGAACAATTTGGTTTTGGTAACTGCATTGACCCCAACACCGGCAGGTGAGGGTAAAACAACAGTGTCAATTGGTTTGACCGAAGGTTTGAATACCATCGGCACAAAGGCAACCGTGGTATTGCGCGAACCCTCTTTGGGGCCGGTATTCGGTATAAAAGGTGGTGCTGCAGGAGGTGGATACTCTCAAGTGATCCCCATGGAAGATATCAATCTGCATTTTACGGGCGATTTTAATGCCATTGAAAAAGCCAATAACCTATTAGCCGCATTGATCGATAACAACCTACAGAGCAAAACCAAGAATCTGGGACTTGATGGAAGAACCATTGCTTGGAAACGTGTTATCGATATGAACGATAGGGCGTTGCGTCAAATCACCATTGGTTTGGGGGGTACTGCAAATGGTATTCCGCGAGAAGATGGGTTTAATATCACCCCGGCTTCCGAAGTGATGGCGATTTTGTGTATGGCCACGGATTTTGTGGATCTAAAAAAACGATTGGGCGATATTTTTGTGGGCTTTACTTTTGATAAAAAACCCATTTTCGCACGTGACCTCAAAGCAGAGAATGCGATGGCCATACTTTTAAAAGATGCCATAAAACCCAATTTGGTACAAACGCTAGAGGGCAATCCCGCTATTATTCACGGAGGCCCTTTTGCCAATATCGCGCAAGGTACCAATACGATAATCGCTACCAAGATGGGACTTTCCCTATCAAACTACGTGATTACCGAAGCAGGTTTTGGTGCTGACCTTGGCGCAGAAAAATTCTTGAACATCAAATGCGCTTACGCAGGGCTGAGTCCGAAATGTGTGGTCTTGGTAGCTACGATTAGGGCGCTACGCCATCATGGTGGGTCGCCTAAAGAAGAATACAATACGCCAAATATCGATCGTGTTGAAAAGGGGTTTGAAAATCTAGAAAAACACATTGAGAATATCAGAAAATTCAATATCGAACCTGTTGTGGCAATCAATGCCTTTGTAAACGATACCGAAGAAGAAACGCAATTGGTCATCGATAAATGTGCTGCCTTGGGTGTTCAGGCCGTTCCCTCAAAAGGTTGGGCCGAAGGTGGTCAAGGTACACAAGAGCTTGCCAAGGCCGTTGTTGATGTTGTTGAGAACAAGGCGGCCAGTTTTACACCCCTTTACGATTGGCAATCTCCCGTCAAAGAAAAAATAGAGACCATTGCCAAAGAGATTTATGGCGCCGATGGTGTAGATTACGATAAAAGGGCCGAACTTGATTTGCGACGAATTGGCCGTTTGGGCTTTAACGATTTTGCGATCTGTATGGCAAAGACCCAAAAATCATTTTCCGATAATGATGCGCTAGTAGGCCGACCCAAGGGCTTTCGAATTACCGTTCGTGAAATAGAGATTGCGGCAGGGGCGCGGTTTTTAATTCCTATATTAGGTAAAATGATGCGTATGCCCGGTTTACCTGCGACACCAGCTTCAGAGAATATGAGTATTGATGATAAGGGCGTGATCTCTGGCTTGTCTTAGAAATGGCGGCTAACTCTTGATAAAATTTTACTAATGAAAATAAACCTTTTAAAGGACCAAATTCTATTCACGAAAGAGAAAACCGATAAATTGATTGCTGATTTTTCTCAAGAAGCGTGGTTTGAAACTCCCAATATTCTAAACACCAATTTGAATTGGCAAATTGGGCATATCATTTTAGCCAATTACTTACACGGTGTCGCATCGATTTCGGGATCAAATTCAGCAGTAAAAGAGAGAATTAATATTCCTGATTTTGTAAAGTTTTATGGACCAAATTCAAATCCTATTGATTTTGAAAATGAGAAACCTACCCAGAAAGAATTGTTGAAAATGTATGATCTTATGTTTTCTATTATTGAGACAGAAATAGAAAAGTTAAGTGAGGTGGATCTTGAAGATAATACGGTAGTGCCCAACCCAGCGGTGAAAACAAAGTATGAGGCTTTAGTGTGGTTGTCGCATCATCAAAGTTGGCATAATGGTCAAATAGCTGTTTTAAATAGAATTTTGAATAATTAAAAATTTTTTTTTGAAGAAGAAAAACTAATTCAATCACCCCATTAACCTAAATATTTTGTCATGTCATTAATAAAAAAAATCGTACTGACCTTTCTTGTTATTCTTATTGTCTTTGTTGTCTATACGGTAGTCACCACGGGTTTTTTTAGAACCATAGATAATAAATTTGATGGCCAACTGGTGAAGAAAGTGCCTCTTTTTGGTACTGAAGATATTACAGTCAGTACTATTGATGGTTTTGCATTAATCTCTTCTACTAAAAGAGAGACGATGGCTCTTGAAGCGGGTGATGGTGAATTGTATCTTATGGATATGAACAGTGGAGAATATCAAGTAACCAATCTCACGGCATCATTTCAAAAACCTTTTGCACCTCATGGTATTTCTATGTTGAAAATAGATAGTACGTATAAAGTCATGGCCGTTAATCACACGCCAACAGGCCATTCTTTAGAGGTTTTTAGTATGAAAGATAACGAGATGACCCATAAAAAAACGCTGACTGATAAATCAATGGTAAGCCCCAATGATGTGGTTATTATCGATGAAAATCGTTTTTATTTTACCAATGACCATGCCTATACGGGTATGAGTAGGCTTCTTGAAGATTACGGCGGACTTTCAGTATCAAACGTGGTTTATTACGATGGAGAAAATTATAGCGAGGTTGCAACTGGTATCGGTTACGCCAATGGTATAAATTTTGATCCAAAACGAAATTTACTTTTTGTTGCTTCGCCGAGAAAATTCTTAGTGAAGGTTTACGCTAGAAACACAGATGGTTCGCTAGAATTTATTGAAGACATACCTTGTGGCACAGGTGTCGATAATATAGAATTTGATTCTGAAGGCAATCTATTGATAGGTGCCCACCCCAGCTTGCTCACTTTTACAGCATATATGGCAGGTAAAATAGAATTTGCGCCTTCTGAAGTAGTTAAAATAAGCTACCGAGGCAAGGGTGATTTTACGGTTGAGAGTATCTTTTTAGATGATGGCACCACCATTTCGGCCTCTACCGTTGCCGCACCTTATAAAGATTTGATTCTTGTCGGAAACCTTAAAGACGATGCGCTATTGGTTTTAAAAAAAGAGTAATCGTTTGGCTTAGTGCCCTAATCAATTTACCTATTGACTTTAGCTATAGAAACTAGTAACTTAGGGCAGTAAATTTCTATACCGATTATGATAAAAAAAATCTTCTTTTTGGTGCTGCTGTTTATTGGTTTAAGTAGTTATGCCCAAAATGCCATATCAGGTCATATCAATATTGAAGATGTTTCGAAATGGGATCAAAAAGTGTATTTGGCCAAAATTAATGGTAAAAAAACTGAAGTAGCAGCTACGCCCATCAAAAAAGACGGCTTCTTTTCTTTTCATAAAAAGCACATTTCTGAGAAGAATACGATGTACCGAATTTATGTGAATCGGGTTCAAAAAATAATCAATGATACTATTGTAAAGGAGCAAAGGTTTGTTTTGTCGAATAAAGATAGCATCCGTTTTGAAATGGGTAAGGGACTATTCTCAACATATACCAATTCGAGCCCTGCGAATGCCGAATGGTTACGTTTACGAAAATTTGAATCGAAATTACAGCGAAGTTTTTCTGATGAGGCAGTGATAGACTCTAGCACTTATATGGCACAAATGACATCCTACGCCAAAGATTCTTTAAAGATATTGATGGTAAAGCTTATTGGAATCAGGCAATTGGAAAATAAAGATCTATTGGATCAAGACATTGCCAAAAACCCTTCCTATTATTTAAGCCTATTGGAAGAGTTGAAATCAAGTGATCTCAATCGTTCTGACTATTTGTTCTTGGAAAAGAAGCTGGCTTTTTTGACCAATGAGCTAGTCGAGCAAAATTACCAACGGAGCAAGGCCATCAATTGGATTTTGGGCCTTTTGGTAGCAGGCCTGTTGTTTTTTGTCTTCCATCTGAAAAGAAAAAGAAACTATGTTCAAATTGATTTGAGCAAGCAAGAAAAAAATGTTCAAGGGTTAATCTTAGCAGGCAAGAGCAACAAAGAGATTGCCAATGAGCTATTTATTAGTTTGAGTACCGTAAAGACGCATATTACCAATATCTATAATAAGTTACAGGTGTCAAGCCGCCAAGAATTGTTGCGAAAAACGCAAAATTCGTAGGGGTGCTAGTACTTAAATCAGACCCTTGTTCTTACTTTTTTCACTCTCCTTTAGGTTATTTTGTTTAAAATTCCTTGAACTATGAAACAAATACTTATTCTCAGTACCATAATGTTATTCAGTTCGTTTATATGGCCCCTGTCTGCACAACATGATAATTTTATAAAAGACTATGTGGAGCGATTGGAAAATTCCCGTAAGTATTTAATTCTTGTTGCAGAAACAATGCCAGAGGACAAATATGACTTTAAAGCATCACCAGAGTCAATGACCTTTGCCAAAAATTTAATGCATATAGGATATGCGATAGATTGGCATAGCCAGTCATTATTAAGTGGACGAGAATCTAGGGATTGGAAAACTGACACTACTTTTAAGGTAGCCAATAAATCGAAAGAAGAAATGATCGCAACAATTGACAAAACATTTGATGCAACCATAGAATTAATTAAACAATTTAATACAACCCAATTTGATGACGAACTAGACTATTTCGGATTGAATAGGACAAAGCGACAAATTTTCTTATTACTAGCAGATCACGTAACGCACCACAGAGGACAAATGCTTGTTTATATGAGACTAAACGGACTTGTTCCACCTAGATACGTTCTGTTTCAATAACCCAAATAAATTGAATTTAAAAATTAGAAAACGAGGTTTTTGAAAAATGTTTGACCTCTTGAAAAACAACGAAATGGCAACGTATAAAATTAATAATTTCGCTCAGTGCTAAGTCGAAAAGTAAGTGTTTCAAAATCCCTTACTAAGTTACACAAACCGTCAGACTACGCATTAACCTAATTTATGAAAAATAAGTTAAATTTGAGGTTTTTGCACAGACTCACGTTAACTGCAATTGCAAATTTAACACCTGAAATCAAGACATTCAAAAAACATATAATAACAAATGAGTAATTGTAAAAAATGTAAAAGTGAATTAAAGGGAAATTATTGTTCCAATTGCGGACGACCAACAGAATTAACCAGAATTGATAGTCAGTATATTCTTAGTGAAATCGGAAGTGTTTTAAATTTTGAAAAAGGTATTTTGTTTACCATAAAAGAATTAGTAACCAATCCAGGTCAAAGCATTCATAAATTTATCATTGAAGACAGAAACCGACTTGTAAAACCAATCATATTTTTGATTGTAACCTCATTAATTTATACAATTGTAAACCAAATATTTCATATTGAAGATGGTTACATTGCAGTCGAAAGCGATAAAAAGACAACCACCTTATTGATTTTCAATTGGATTCAAAACAATTACGGCTACGCAAATATTATTATGAGTTTATTTATTGCTATTTGGATAAAAATATTTTTCAGAAAAAATGAATATAATTTTTTTGAAATACTTATTCTTTTGTGTTTTGTTATGGGTGTAGGTATGTTGATATTTTCTATTTTTGGAATTATTGAAGGATTAACAAGACTGAAAATAATGCAAATTTCGGGAGTAATTGGAATTGTGTATTGTTCGTGGGCAATTGGACAGTTTTTTGGAAAGAAAAAGAAAACTAATTATTTGAAAGCATTTTTTTTCTATTTGCTAGGAATGATTTCATTTACTTTTTTAGCAATTTTTATAGGAACTATAATTGATTTAATGTAAAAGAAAAAAGCAGTTAACAACAATGCAAAAATTATCCCCTGAATTCAACAATTAAAATAGCAAATGAACAAAAGTGAATATAATATTGGTATCGAGTTATTAAAAAAGGAATCGTCTGAATTCCTTGAAAAAATCAATAAAATTCCGCCAAATGTTAAGGTAACTGAAAAAGTTGACATAAATAGTATTTCTAATGGACTCGGAATTGAAAAAGCATTTTCACTTTTCAAAGAAAAGTATGGAAATAAAATATCTGCAACCGCAGGTCCAAATTATTATGGTTTTGTTGTCGGAGGCACAACACCTGCATCACTTTTGGGAGATTGGTTAACTTCTCTTTATGACCAATGTAGCCCTGTAACTGACGTATCGAATATTGTAGAAAATGAAACTATTGAGCAAGCGAAATCACTCTTTGGCTTATCGGCTGATTATAGTGGGACTTTAGTTAGTGGAGGAACAGTATCTAATCTTGTAAATTTAGCAATTGCAAGACAATGGTTAGGACTACAGTATAATATTGATTTTGCCAGCAAAGGTCTCACTAATAGCAATGTGAAGATTAGTATTCTTAGTGCAACACCACATTCAAGTATTCTTAAATCAATGGCAATAATCGGAATTGGTAAAGAAAACATTGAGTTTGTTGGCACTTTAAAAGATAGAGAAACAATTGATATTAATAGTCTCAGAAATAAATTAGAAGAAAATAAAGAAAACCCAATTATTGTAATTGGAAATGCAGGAACAGTTAATACTGGTGATTTTGATGATTTTTTAGCCTTAAAAAAGTTAAAAAAGGAATTTAATTTTTGGTTGCATATTGACGCAGTATTTGGTGGGTTTGCAAATTGTTCATCAAAACACAAACATTATTTAGAAGGTTGGAATTGTGCAGACTCTATATCTATTGATGCTCATAAATGGTTAAATGTCCCATATGATTCCGCATTTCAATTTACAAAGCATAAAAATTTACAAAGTCAAGTCTTTCAAAATGGAAAAGCAGCATATTTAGATGATATAGCAGATAGTTATATAAACCTTACACCTGAAAATAGCAGAAGGTGGAGAGCATTGCCAATATGGTTTAGTTTTCAAGCATACGGAATAGATGGAATTTCTAAAATGATTGAAAGAAACTGTCAAATGGCTGAACAAGTTGGAAGTTGGATTGATGAAACGGAATCTCTTACCTTACTGTCTGAAGTTAAATTAAATATTGTTTGCTTTAAAGTTTCAGAACAAATGGAATTTTCAACAGAATCATATTTGGAGTCTATTAATGAAACAAATAAGGTGTTTATGACGCCAACAAATTATAACGGAGAATATGTTATTAGAATTGCTTTTAGTAATTGGTCAACTCAATTGAAAGATATAGATGCTTTATTAGAACTTTTGAATGAATGTATAATAAAAATAGAATAACAGAGTCGTTAACAAAGTGTCAAAATCATTGGGCAATTGATGGTTAAATGAAAGATTTTGTTTCATAAAAACACTATATTTAAACGGAAAATAATCACACAAAAGTCCAACGCTTATACTAAACGGTTGACAGTAATTGTAAAAAAACGAACCAATAGAGCAATATGAATTTAAACCAAATAACTATTCCGTCATTAGATTTGACAAAGGCGATTCCATTTTATAAAAAAATGGGATTAAAATTAATAGTAAAATCGCTACCTCATTACGCAAGGTTTGAGTGTCCAGATGGAAATTCAACTTTTTCGATACATCAAACCGAGAATTTACCAAAAGGAGATGGAATATATGTCTATTTTGAATGTGAACATCTTGATGAATATGTTAATGAACTAATGAAGAAAGGAATTGAATTTGATGAACAACCAACTGACCAAAAATGGTTGTGGAGAGAAGCAAGACTAAAAGATATTGATGGAAATCAACTGATTCTATTTTATGGTGGAGAAAATAGATTGAATCCACCTTGGCGGATTAGAATAAATGGATAACAATCTGAACATAATCAAAACGAAAATTTACGACAAGTGTGAACTAAAAATTTCTGACTTTAAAACAGAAGCTGAAAGTAAAGAGTATGATGCATGTCGGTTTAAATTAAACGGATTGAGCATTATCAGTAGAAACGCAAAAATAACGCCTAAAAAAGTTGGACAATTCGTAACATTTTGGAAAAGAAGCGGAAATGGATCAATTGAACCGCTTAATGAAACTGATCGAGTTGACTTTTATGTTGTAAATATTCGGACGAAAAGTCATTTTGGACAATTTGTATTTCCAAAAGCTGTTCTGATTAAAAAAAGAATTATCTCAACTGAAAAAAAAGACGGAAAAAGAGGGTTTAGAGTTTATCCAATTTGGGACAGAACGAAAAATAAACAAGCAGAAAAAACTCAAAAATGGCAACTGAATTATTTTTATGAAATTAGCGCAAAAACTGATTTAAAAAAAGTTAATAAACTATATAACGTAAACTAAAAACCAAAATACACTACACACAATAAAGAACTGTGGTGAAAAACAATAAGGGTTTTAGTGTTTAACCCAAAGTTTAGTGCGTTTTACAATTCAGATAGCTATCGGAACGCAAAATTTACTCCCGACTTTTCGGGGTATGTGTCTATAAAGAAAAAAATGTAAATTTCGCTAAGTGTAAGACTGAAAAGGACAGTTCCTTGAAATTCCGTACTAACTTTAGTCGAGACGTAACCAATAAAAAACCGCCCATTTGAGCGGTTTTTTATGATTTATTCCACAGGGAAATCAAAATATTTATTAGGATAAGGTTCTTTTGCCAATGTAAAATGCCACCATTCTTTTTTATAAGGTTTAAAACCATGTTTTACCATACGGCGTTGTAACATTAATCTGATAGCACGTTGGTTTTTAGTGATATTTTTATAATCTATCCACGATTTTTTATCAAAAAGATCATACTCTCCGCCTAAATCTAAAATATGTCCTGTTCTTAAAGAAACAATAGTAACATCTACTGTGCTTCCTCTACTATGACCTGATTTAGAAGCAATATAACCTTCATTAAATAGGTCTTTTTTATTTACATTCGGATAAAATTGTTTTTTCATCTTAGTGTCAGTTGAGTCTTTAGACCATCTTACAAAATGATTTACAGCCGTTTGTGGTCTGTAAGCATCAAAAATTAATAATCCGAAACCTAATCTTTCAAATTCTTCTTGTACTTTTTTTAAGGCTTCAGCAGCTTCTTTGGTCAAAATACATTTAGGTCTTATATAGCCATTTATAGGTTCTCCAACAAAGTTATTAGAAGAGTAATATCGCAAATCAGTTCGTAACTTAGGAATTACTTCTTTAGCGTAAACAAAGCCCTCCGGTAATGTGCCGGGGTTATATTGAGCGTTTGCATTCGTTGATAAACCAACATATAGAATTATGATCAAAAGGTTTATAAAACGTAAGGTTTTCATATTAATTAAGCTTTTGGGTTATGCATTTAACGCTAAAGTGTTAAATATATTTTAACATATTAATATCTAAATCAAAGATATGACTAAGACTTAATATATAATATTTTTTTTCAGAAAATCTTCACCCTGAAAAAAACCTTATTTTACCTTCTTGCATACACTTCATTTTTATTGTCTTGAAGTTAAAATAATAACAAAAATATTTAATGTGTTAAAAACTGTATTAGTAGGATATCTTATAGGAAAGTTTTTTGTTTATCAGCTTAAATCATTCTATCTTTCGGAATATATTTTTTATGGATGAATGAAAAGCTGATTTCAAAGAAAAAACCTGCTTATCCTGTAACAAAATCGTTGTCAGATTACCTCACGGCACATGGCAGAAATATAAAAATTCCTATCTATTATGATGATCTACTTCGTTTTCAAGGAGCTGTAGAAATTTATGATAAAGATGGTAATGATACACTTTGGTTAAGTACTTACTTTGCTGAGCATGAACGTGAAGAAATTGAATTGAGTTTAAAAAGAATGTATACTATTTTGCATAGTGATGGTAGTGATACTATACTTCCATATTTGAATATAGACAGTATTGACTTTTGTACTTTTGGTAATTCTAAACCTTTTCGGATAAAAGTTCGTAATATTTTAAATGACAATTATATTTTTTTATATATAAAAAAGGCAGATGCTTCTAGGGTTTATGGATTGGAATTAGAACATTTGTTATCACCAAATCACATTAATTTTTTAATACATAAAG
>UOEL01000115.1_pt1 | contig 26361 bp, 30 predicted proteins | sample 1989351 | NCBI WGS metagenome assembly UOEL01 (sample SAMEA4712195, study PRJEB27164) | hydrothermal vent metagenome | biome: marine basaltic hydrothermal vent biome; feature: marine hydrothermal vent; material: mineral | place: Pacific Ocean | collected 2011-06-14/2011-07-23 | depth 1719 m
GGGGCTTCATCTCTACAATTACCATGAAATCTAGCCGATGAAATTGGAATCGTAAAAAGGTCTGGGTTTTTCTCAAATTTAGTGCGCATAGGACTCGAATGTTTCTTCGATTTAAGCAATAAATACAAGATACAACAGTAAAAACAACAAACTTTCAAACCGGGTTTTCAACCAAACTATCCGTAAATAAAGGGGTTCAAGATTTACGACCAGACACTAAATAGTATAACTAAACACCGCTAAAACTTGTTAATGATTTGCCTGTGCCGTAAATTTACATTCAAAACCAATACATAATGAGCGGATTTTTGTATTCATCGCTGGCCAAAAAGTATGCCATGGCACTTTCGGCATTTTTTTTAATTTTTTTCCTGTTAATGCATGTTACTATAAACCTATTGTCGGTCTGTAGTGAAGATGCTTTTAATATAGCCTCCCATTTTATGGGCACCAATCCGATAATTCAATTTGCAATGCAACCCATTTTGATTTTTGGGGTCGTATTTCACTTTGTACTGGGCTTTGTACTCGAACTTAAAAACAGAAGTGCGCGCAGTGTAAAGTACTTTAAGAACAATGGCGGTGCCAATTCTACTTGGATGAGCAGGAATATGATTTATAGCGGCTTGGCGATTTTAGCCTTTATCGTACTACACTTTATCGATTTTTGGATTCCTGAACTACAGTACAAATATGTTGATGTGCTGCCAGAAGAGCCTACACGATATTTTCACGAACTACAATATAAATTTGAAAACCCTTTACGGGTAGGTGCCTATGTCATTGCATTTGTGTTCTTGGCATTGCATTTATTGCATGGCTTTCAGTCTGCATTTCAATCTATGGGATTAAACAATAAATACACAAAAGGGTTTGAAAAAGGAGCAAAGGCCTATGCGATCATCATTCCGCTTCTATTTATTTTCATCGCTCTATTTCATCATTTCAATACGCATTAAATTATGGCTACATTAGATTCTAAAGTCCCAACAGGTCCTATCGCTGACAAATGGACTACCTATAAAGATAAAATCGATCTTGTAAACCCTGCGAACAAACGTAATATTGATATCATCGTTATCGGTACGGGTCTTGCTGGGGGTTCTGCCGCCGCAACATTGGCCGAACTGGGCTATAACGTAAAAGCCTTTGCGTATCAAGATTCTCCACGTAGGGCACATTCAATTGCTGCTCAAGGGGGTATAAATGCCGCGAAAAACTATATGGGTGATGGCGATTCAAATTACCGTTTGTTCTATGATACGGTAAAGGGTGGCGATTATCGCTCACGAGAAGCCAATGTGTACCGTCTAGCGGAAGTCTCGGGTAATATCATTGACCAATGCGTAGCCCAAGGTGTTCCCTTTGCACGTGATTATGGCGGTCTGCTGGACAATCGTTCTTTTGGAGGAGTTCTCGTTTCAAGAACTTTTTATGCCAAAGGCCAAACAGGACAGCAATTATTGTTGGGTGCTTATTCTGCATTGAACAGGCAGATTGCCCGTGGAAAAATAGAAATGCACAACCGTCATGAAATGCTCGATGTTGTTTTGGTCGATGGAAAAGCAAGGGGCATTATAGCCCGTGATTTAATCACAGGGGAAATTGAAAGACATTCGGCCCATGCCGTAGTTGTTGCGACCGGTGGTTATGGCAACGTATATTTTTTATCTACCAATGCCATGGGATCCAACGCCACGGCAGCTTGGAAAATTCATAAAAAAGGCGCTTATTTTGCGAATCCGTGTTATACGCAAATTCATCCTACCTGTATTCCGCGATCTGGCGATTATCAATCTAAATTGACATTGATGTCAGAATCGTTGCGTAATGACGGCCGTATTTGGGTGCCCAAGCATATGGATGACGTAATGAAAATTCGTGAAGGAAAACTAAAACCAACCGAACTACAAGAGGAAGACCGCGATTATTATTTGGAAAGACGTTATCCCGCATTTGGAAATTTGGTGCCAAGAGATGTGGCCTCAAGGGCTGCAAAAGAACGTTGCGATGCCGGTTACGGTGTCAATGAAACAGGTGAAGCTGTTTACCTCGATTTTAAAGCTGCCATACATAGATACGGAATCGAACAGGCCTTATTGCACGGAGACCACGATCCATCAAAAGAAAAAATACTGAAATTAGGCGAGGCAGTGATTGAAGAAAAATATGGAAACTTATTTCAGATGTACGAAAAGATCGTTGCTGAAAATCCATATAAAACCCCCATGATGATCTATCCTGCTACGCATTACACCATGGGCGGGGTTTGGGTAGATTATAACTTAATGACGACCGTATCAGGTCTATATTGTATTGGCGAGGCCAATTTCTCCGATCATGGTGCGAACCGTTTGGGGGCTTCGGCATTGATGCAAGGTTTGGCCGATGGGTATTTTGTATTGCCGTATACTATTGGCGATTATTTGTCAGATGATATCCGAACAGGAGAAATACCAACAGATACAGCTGAATTTGATGAAGCCGAAAAAGAAGTGAAAGAACGTCTTGATTTCTTTATCAACAATAAAGGAACACATTCAGTTGACCATTTTCATAAAAAATTGGGCAAGGTAATGTGGGATAAAGTAGGGATGACCCGCAACGAAAAACATCTAAAAGAAGCCATTGCCGAAATAAAGGAAATTCGTGAAGATTTCTGGAAAAACGTAAAAGTAACAGGAGACCTAAACGAGTTTAACCAAGAACTGGAAAAAGCGGGAAGAGTAGCCGATTTTCTTGAATTGGGAGAATTATTCGCATTGGATGCCTTGGATAGAAATGAATCTTGCGGAGGTCATTTTAGAGAAGAGTCGGTCGAAACAGATGGGCCACAAAAAGGTGAAGCCTTACGTAACGATAAAGACTACGCCTATGTTTCTGCATGGGAGTACAAAGGTGAACCGAGCGAGGCTGTTTTACATAAAGAAGAATTGGAATTTAAGGATATTGAGCTGAAGACTAGAAGTTATAAATAGGTTATTGACTTAGGCACCTAAGCCAAATAAGTTATTAGGATACTAAGTCTTATGGGGAATTTTAAATCTTTTGAAGAATTGACTTGTTGGAAAGAAGCACGTATTCTTCGGAATTTTGTAAAAGATTGTATTATTTCTGAAATCCCAAATCATGAAAGATATGACCTAATAAGTCAAATTCGTCGTTCATCCCGTTCTGTTGGAAATAATATTGCTGAAGGATACGGAAGATTTCACTTTCAAGAAAATATTCAGTTCTGTAGGATTACCAGAGGTTCTTTAAATGAAACATTAGATCATGAAATAGTTGCTCTGGACGAAACATATATTTCAAATGATGTACTTAACGAATTAAGGACAATACATAGTAAAACACTGTTAATCCTTAACGGATATACAAAGTATTTAAAAGATAAAAAATAGTTGTTATAAAGTTCGATAAGTTATTAAGTCAAATAGTTTGTATAAACTCTAGTGCAACCTTAATAACCCAGTAACTAAATTAACCCAATAACTAAAACAACATGAATCTAACATTAAAGATCTGGAGACAGAAAGGGCCAAACGATAAAGGTCAAATGGTCGACTATAACGTAAAAAACATTTCTGAACATATGTCTTTTTTAGAAATGATGGATGTTCTAAATGAACAACTCGTCGCCAAAGACGAAGAGCCCGTTGCCTTTGATCATGATTGTCGTGAAGGTATTTGTGGCATGTGCTCGTTACATATTAACGGAGAAGCGCACGGACCCGATAGGGGCATTACCACTTGCCAATTGCACATGCGTATGTTCAACAATGGCGATACCATTACCATTGAACCCTTTAGGGCAAATGCGTTTCCTGTAATAAAGGATCTGGTAGTCGGTAGAATGGCTTTTGAGCGCATTCAGCAAGCAGGCGGATTTATCTCGGTTAATACTTCGGGAAACACCCAAGACGCCAATGCAACCCCCATTTCAAAACATGCCGCTGATGAGGCTATGGATGCCGCCGCCTGCATTGGTTGTGGTGCCTGTGTTGCCAGTTGTAAAAATTCAAGTGCCATGTTGTTCGTATCTGCTAAAGTATCGCAGTTCGCTTTATTGCCACAAGGCCAGGTCGAAGCTGCCGACCGTGTCTTGAACATGGTCAAACAAATGGACGAGGAAGGTTTTGGAAACTGTACCAATACCGGAGCTTGTGAAGTGGAATGCCCCAAGGGTATTTCGTTAGAGAATATCGCAAGAATGAACCGAGAGTATTTGAGTGCAATCTTAAAGGGGTAGGTTTCTGCAAATTTCAGCGTATCGGTATCGGTCTTCTTAGCTAGAAACGAGTTTTTATACTTTTGCCATGCTTACGACCTTTTTATTCGTTCTGTATGTTATAATTGCCCTCATTATTGTGGTCAGCCTTTTAATCAATGGCGTAAGGCCTTCAAAGACTTTAGCTTGGTTGCTGGCCATTTTCACCATTCCCGTAGGTGGAATTCTCCTTTATTTAATGACCGGTCGAAATCGGAGAAAAAATAAGCTCTTACAATTGCCCAAAGACTTGTTGAATCCCTCAATAGAAATTTTCGAAGTGCCCAATCTACCCGAAAAGCATAAGAAACTCAGTAGGTTGATTTTTAAAACAAGTGGTTTTCCTGTTACAAACGGAAATACACTTTTATATTTAAAAGATGGTAAAACCACTTTTGAAGCGATATTCATCGCTTTGGAAAACGCTACGGAATTCATTCATTTTCAATACTATATTTTCGAGGAGGGTGAACTGGCAGATAGATTGCTTGACCTCTTCGATAGAAAAATTCAGGATGGCATAAAAATACGATTGATCTATGATGGTATAGGAAGCTTTTCATTGAGTAGATCATACCTAAAAAAACTGAAGTCCAGTGGAGTGGAGGTTTTTTCCTTTCTCCCGTTTAAGTTCGGGCGATTTTTGAGTTCTTTGAATTATCGAAACCATCGGAAAATAATCGTAATAGACGGAACTGTAGCTTTTTCAGGGGGGATCAATGTTTCGGATAAATATTTAAAAGGAGATCCTGTTTTGGGAAAATGGCACGATATGCACCTTAAAATCGAAGGCCCTGCCGTAACGAGCCTAAACCACATTTTTTTAATTGATTGGCAATTGGTCGGTGGGCCAAAAATTGGAATCTTGAAAGAGGTAGAGAGAGAAAGTAGTGGAAAAGGAAAGTCGATCGTACAGGTTGTTTCAAGTGGGCCAGATAAAGATTTTCCGGCTATTGAACAGCTCTATTTTTCCATTATCAACCAAGCACAAAACTATCTTTACATAACCAACCCATATATCATTCCAGGCTATGCCATCATGACCGCTTTGGAAACAGCTGCTTTAAGCGGAATAGATGTTCGTTTAATGGTGTCTGAGAAGAACGATAGTAATTTGGTCAATTGGAGCGTGCGGTCGTATTTTGAACCTTTACTTAAAGCAGGAGTTAAGATCCACCTCTTTCATGACGGCTTTCTGCACAGTAAAATTATGATAAGTGATGATGATATTATTTCTATTGGCACCGCAAATATCGATATCAGAAGCTTTGAACAAAACTACGAAGTAAATACAATCGTGTACGATGCTGATTTTGTAAAAGAACTAAAAGAAGATTTTTTGATAGATTGCGAAAACAGCCACGAACTTACTTACTCAACGCACAAAAAAAGACCATGGTTAGATAAATTAAAAGAGGGTATTGCAAAAATCTTTAGCCCTATTCTATGAAACCTTGATTTTATGCCCTAGTTCGTTTTTATGCTATAAACCAGTAACATCCTTTTTATTTTCCTTTCTAAAGATCAAATTTTGTTCTTGCATGGCGAGAACCACCAATTTTACATAATCATCAACTGTTTCCTCTATGTTTTTCGGATCCGTTATATCTATCGTACCCTGCCATATAAGTTCTCGTTTCTTGCCCACGCATATACAATAAAGTGATGTCTGAGCATGGTAAACGGTAAATTGATCATAATAACCGGTATCGTAATAAATGTCTTGATGCCGTAGATAGTCATCACTAAATCTACTGTTGTGATTGCTCCATTCAGAAATACTTTTTCTAAACGCCCGCTTGTTTTCCGAGCCCGTTATCTTGGTGAACAAAATGGCGTCAAAATCTTTGTCCAACAGTTGTTGTTCGACCTCGTCCAATTCTTTTTCACTTTTTTTCGAATGGGTAAACTCAACATCAAAGACATCGATACTGCGCACGGCCTCAACCCCTATTTTATCAAACTCCTTTTTTAGTTTGCTCTCAAAATCGACCCTTGCATCTTCATTTTGTGTCATACCGACAAGTAGTACTTTGTATGCATCAAATAGCACAATATCAGGATTTTTCCAATTCTCGACCAATTGGATGGAAGAACATCCCATTAATATCAAGACCGATGCAACAAGTAGTTTTTTCATTTTGAAGGTATTTAGTTCAACAGACGTTTTTGCTTTTGTTTTTTCATTACACCTGAAACAAGAACGAATAATCGTTTCTTAGCCTCGCGATATTCTGTCATATACAAGAGAAAGACCGTTGTCAGTTCTTTGTGGGTTTCGATATAGGCTTTTTCCATTTTAAGTTGGTCAATATCATCAACCATGATATCAAGCTGGTTAATGTGCGCTTGAATTTTTTTCATCAAGATGATCGCATCTTTTTCTGCACGCAAAATAATATCGACCACTACCTTACTTTCTTCGAATATGGTCTTATCGGTCAACTGAAGTGTATGCGATTTCACTAAATTATTAAGAAACAATTGTTCGTCTCTTACAAAATTCAGTTCAGACATCCATCGTAAACTGGTTTCATGCATTTCTTCAGCACTCAACCATTCTATATATCGGTGTTTTTGTTTTGTAGAATCCATAATGTATGGGTTTTAATGAAAGCGGTAAATGACGAATAGGGTCATTTACCGCTCTCTCAAGGTCAAACGACCTCTATTTTTCTTTTTGTTTTTTCTTTGTCCGCCTCTTTCTTTAAAAGAAGAAGTTTAAGGATTCCGTTTTTATACGTTGCCTTTACGTCTTTAGAGTTATCAACGGTTTTGGGCAGTTGAAGCGACCTTCTAAAGGCACGATAGTTGAACTCTTTACGAGTGTAATCATCTTCTTTTTCCTCTTCTTCTACACTTTTTTGGGCAGATACTTCTAAAACATCATCATTCATGGTAATTTCAAAATCTTTCTTTTCAAAGCCGGGAGAGGCCAACTCTATTTCAAAATCTTTATCATGCTCTTTGACATTCATAGCTGGCAACGATTTTTCTAAATTGAAGAAATCAACGTTGAACAAAGTATCTTGATCAAAAAAATCAATCAGGCCTTTGTTCCAAGGAAATACGTTTTTATTGAATTTAACTAGTGACATAGTCTTAGATTTTAGGGTTAATATTCATTTCAACATAAAGTTACAGTAGACTATTTGTATGTGAAATGACCAATATCAGTTCGTCAAGAAAACGCTCGGTATTCGCAAGCTTTTGTGTTATACCTAGACAGTATCAAAGGTATTCGTAAAGAGGGAATTGAACACCTTATCTATTACCTCATCTTTTGTGACCTTTTCACTTATTATGCCTTCTCAACAAAGAAGTTTCTGACCAAGGCCTTAATCTGGTTTTCAGTCATACTATCTACCTTTTTGACAGTTTTTATTTTTGCAGATAAATGTTTGTGGCTTTTCTTTAGCTCTTTTCTGAACTTTTGAGCTATATCTGCAGGGCCAAAAAGAGCGATTTCATCGGCATCTTCAATACTATCGGCCAATTTTGCAAAGTAGGTTCTTAGTTGGTGCTTTTCGCGTTCAAGATATTTACTGTCTTGGATCACATCTTGTGGACCTCCTTTAAACCGCGTTCCTGAGCCTCCTTTAGGATTAAAAAAATCAACCTCTGAATTTACGGTGCGCAATTTTTCGCTATTATCGGTCAGTATGACTATAAGAGCTTTTTCTTTATCCATCCAAATACCAATTCTCTTCATAGTTTTATTTTTTACGGAATTATCACCTAAGGTCAATACGGATTCTTATAAAGTTAGGAGTTTTAAAGAAGTTGTACCATGATATTTATCAGTCAATGTAAGGAATGACCAAAAATGGAATGTCTAAATCAAAAGCCACTCTTTTTATTACTGGTTCGCGGGTCATTTTCTCTAAAAAACTATGGTCATAATTGACCATCGCCAGCATATCTATGCCCAGCTCATCAAGAAATACCTGTATGGCTGTGGCTTTGCTTTTGAATAAGGGCATCCAATGTAATGAGTATTCAAAGTGAGATAGATATTTCAAAAGAATACTTCTGTTCATTTCTTGAACCCCGTCTAAAACCTCTTCTTCATTAATATGCATCACGTAGATTTTGGATCGGTATTGTTCGGCCATAAAAAGTAATGGCTGCAAAAGCCCGGCATCATAGCTATGCCTATAATCAGTTACAAAGGCAATTTCTTTTGGCGGCTTAAAATCTATTTCTTTTGGGATGGTCAAAATCGGGCATTGTTGTATATGGCCTATGGCCTTTAACACATTGCTTCCTAAGAAAATGGCCTTTACCTCTGAGCATCCGTTATTGCCCATCACCACCAGATCAATTTCTTTTTTTTGTATTGTTTTGGTAATGACTTCTACCAAATCGCCTTTTTTTGAAATGGTCTCAAAATTGTACTGTGCATCTTTTCGGTCCAACTGGATACGGTGGACCAGATTGTGCAGCCCCTCATTAGATTCATCTTTCAATTGCTGAAGCAAGCTTTTGGTAGCATTCATACTTAATATAGATGTAGTCTCGTCATAAATGTTCAGCAAATAAAAAGTGCATTTTTTTCCTTCGACCAGTTTTGTAGCGTGAAAAAGGGCGTTATACGCATTGTTCGAGAAATCAGTCGGAATCAGGATGTTTTTCATAATCGATTTTATTTTGATGATGGTATGACCATAAACGGTACGTTTATGTGAAAGCCGATTTTTTTAATTATAGGATCTATAAACAACCGTTCTAAAAAAGTATGTTTGTTCTTGATCATAACCAATAGGTTCATGCGTTTCTTCATTTGAAAAGCATTGATTGCGGTAATCACTTCTTGGTTTGGCATATCGTGAAACAGATGTGCTATTTCAGTAAAAATATGATCTAATTGTTTTTTGTACTTCAATTGTATTTCCGTTAAATCATAGCCCGTAGAAACATGAATGACCTCAATACTTGAAATATGGGTTTTTGCAATTTCAATAAGCTCTTGAAGTTGCTCTCTTTTATAATCTACTTCATAGTCTGTCGGAAACAATATTTCTTTTGGTTTTTCGTACTTAAAATGAGATGGCACGGCAATAACAGGGCAGCTTGCTTTCTTGATTACGTGAACGGTATTCGAGCCCAAAAAAATCTCTTTGGCCCTAGTTGCCCCTTGTGTGCCCATTATGACCATATCGGCCTTTTCATTTTCAATGGTCTCCAATACCTCATCAACAAGCAAATTGAAAGACGAATGCGAGACATAGGTATGTTTTGGGTTCTTGAACTCTTTCTCCAACCTTTGTTGTAATTCTTCTAATTCAACTATTGCCTTACTTTGGAGCGTGTCTCCCAAACCAATCTGGCTTGGGCTGTGCATAAGATATTCTACTCGATAGACTGCAGGAGTATAGGTGTGCAATAGGTAAAATGTAGTTTCAACATCCTTAAAAAGATGCACCGCATAATCGATTGCGTTATAGGCGTTATCTGAAAAATCGGTAGGCAGAATAATTCTCTTCATAGTTTGTTGTTTACGGTCTCTCTAAATTTTGTAGTACTAGAAAAGGCACTTTAATATGTAGACTGATCTTATCGACCGTAGACTGGCGCAGCATATCTTCCATATAAGAATGTCTCGAGTTTACGATTACCAACATGTCTATTTTCTTATCTACGATATGTTTCGTGATGGCAACGGTCTTATCTTTTTCTGTTGCGGTTTCAAAAATCAGCTTTGGTTTTTTCAAACAGCCTTCTAAAAATAATTTGTTGTCTTCTTGGCGTCGTGAAAGGGTTTTTATGGGGTCTATATACAAAAAGTGTATCGTAGACCTGAAAGAGCCTGTCATTTCACCGAGCAATTTCAATTCCCTTTTTTTATAGGGCACCATAAAATTGCTGGGGAAAAGAAGCTTCTTCGGCGCATGGTATTTATACCCTTCAGGGACAGCTAAAACCGGACAATGCACATACTTTAAAACTTGTAAGGTATTGCTGCCAAAAGTTTTTCCTTGGTTGTTGGTCTCGCCTCGGGTGCCCATTACCACGACATCCATATTTTCTTGGCTTACCCAATCATTGATAACATCTACAAGAGAGCCAAAAACAGATATTGTCCTATTCCTGTGCTGAGGGTTTGGTGAATATGATTTTAGTTCTGCAAGAATCTTTTGTAGCTCTTTTTCAGAATTTTCAAGAACGATGGATTTCAATTCCTCTACAGAACCGTGTTCTATTAAAGCATTTTTTTCATAAACCTCATCTGCATATGCATGAACGATAAAAAATTCGCTTTTTTCGTACTTGAATACTTGACAGGCGTACTTTAATGCATTGAACGCATTCTTTGAAAAATCTGTGGGAATCAAAACCTTTCTCATAATCTCAGTGCTTAAATCAAATATAACCTGAACGTCTGACAAAAATCATGATATTGATCAGGTCTGTCATTGAACTCGTTTAAACTTTTTGCATTTTTTTATTAGCTTATAGGCCCAATCGTAGTGGCTTGATGTCGTTGAAATGAGGTAGGCACCAAGAGATGTGGTTCCTGTCCACCTGTATTTTTTCTTTTCGAACAGTTCTTCTTCGGTATGTTCATTGATTATTTTCTGAATGGAATTGAAAGATTCGTCCAACATTTTTCTAACCTCTTCAGGAATTTTATCAGTATATTTTTCTTGGATTTTTAGATTCAGATCAGGCAATGTTTTCCATGTATATCCCTTGGCGGGCATGTCTGGTTTGTCTCCTTTCATTCCTGTTTTGTGCCAGTCTACAAACATGAGGTGCCAATGATGCAGATGGGCGAGAACATCCCTTATATTTCTGTTCAGATAGCCCTCGGGGAATTCAGTTAGCTGTTCTTTCTCTGAAAAGGAATCGGCAAAGTCGATTAATTTAGAATAGTTCTTTTGACTTAACCTCAACAGTTCGTCTTTTGTTTTAGGTCTGGGCATTGTTGTTCTATTTTCAATGAATAATCGCAAACATATAATCTACCGTTCATGCAGCACCAAAAACGGAATTTCGGTATGATAGCTGATTTGCTCTACTGAAGGCCGAAATAATATACGTTGAAAATAATTCAGGTTTTTGGCGACCATGGCAATCATGTCTATACTCCTGCTTTCTACAAAACATTGAACCGCGACCTCTAATTTGGTGCCGCTCACAAAATGAAAGCTGTGTTCCACATCCATCAAATAGTCTTCTAAAAATTCTTTGTTTTTACTTTGCTCTTCACTTAGTTCCTCTCCTTTCTTTGAAACATGCAATATTCGGAGCGCCGCTTTATTCAATAGGGCCAATTCTATTAAAACGTCCAATACTTTTACATCGTAACCCAAATAGAAATCCATAGGAAAAGCAATTTCTTTGGGTTTTGAGTAAACTGCATTTTCAGGAACGGCCAATAAAGGACATTTCACTTTTGTGATCACATCACCCGTATTACTTCCCATAGTGACTTTTTTCAAACCAGTCGCCCCCTTAGTACCCATAACTATTAAATCGATCTGCTTACGTTCGACCGTATCCTTGATTTCATCAACCAACAGACTAAATGAAGATATGGTCTTAAAACTATGGTTTTTATACAAACAGGTTTCTTCAATGCGCTTCACTACATTCTTCAAACCATTTTCAGAAATATCAAGAACACCATCAATTTGCCCTCCATTTATGGTCGACGCCATAAATCGGCTATTGGCAATAGCTGGAGTATAGGTGTTGAGTAAAAAAAAGGTGCAGGTCTCCTCTTTGAACAAGTCAAGAGCGTACCTTGTGGCATTCCAAGAATTATTAGAAAAATCAGTGGGAATTAATATCCTCTTCATAAGGCCAAGTATAGAATCTACCTCGTAAAAATAGTCGAAGACATAAATCGAATCTATGATATTTGTCAGGTTTTTGTATGAGCTACAAAAACGTTCTAAAACCCTTCTGAAACATCTTGAAGTCCCTTTTGATCTATAATCGATGTTTTCTTGCCCGAAGTTTTCAGTAATCCCAGTTTCTTGAATTCAGAAATAATTCGAATACATGATTCGGTGGCGGTACCCACCACATTGGCAATATCCTCTCGAGATAAGGTAAGGTATAGAAAGCCCTCTTTATCTTCGCCGAAATTATTTTTCAAATACAAAAATGCCTCTGCCACACGTTGTTTTACGGTTTTTTGAGACATATTCACGATAACGTCATCAGCCTCTTTAAGATCATGGGCCATATGGCGCAAAATCTCAATGGCAAAAGCTGGATTTGAATTCAATGCCTGTACTATATTCTCTTTAGGAATAAAACAGACCTCCATATCATCTACGGCAACTGCACACAAATTGGTCAATTCATCGGCGATTACTGAACGTTGGCCCAGCACCTCACCCTTAGTGACCAGTTTTACGATCTGATCCTTACCATTGGTACTTAACTTTGAAAGTTTAGATATACCGTCACGAACGCAATAGACTCCGTCGAGCTTTTTACCCTCCTCAAAAATCACATCACCTTTCTTAATTTGCTTTGAGGTTTTAGCATTTGAAACCCTTTTCAATTCTTCTTTGGTCATTGCGCGTAAGGCATTGAACTGACGAATGATGCAATTTTCACATTTGCTTTCCATAACCGTAAAATTTATACCTAACCTTACAAAGTTAAGTGATATTTAATTTGAATAGCATAATATAAGTCATATTTTTAATGTTAGTTTGCGATTAGCTTTGTGCTTGGTAGAAATCAATTTTTTTATGAATACGAATGAATGTTATCATTGTGGCGATGATTGTGGTGACAACTTAATACATTTTGAAGATAAAAACTTCTGTTGTAACGGCTGTAAAACAGTCTATGACATTTTTTCAAGCAATGATCTATCATATTATTATGAACTTCAAGGTGCGGCCGGGGCTACGCCAAAAGCAATAGAGGGCAAATATGATTTTATCGATACGGCCGAAATTGTTGATAAACTTACTGAATTCAATGAAGACACCCTACAGATCGTCAACCTTTATATTCCGCATATACATTGTAGTTCTTGTATTTGGGTTTTAGAGAATTTGAACAAACTCAACCCTTCGATCGGCAATTCGCAGGTTGATTTTCCCAAGAAAACCGTTCGAATAACCTATAATCCCGAATTGGTCTCCTTGAAAAGTTTAGTCGTTCTTTTGACACGCATTGGGTATGAACCCTACATTTCGTTAGATGATTACGATAGTAACAAAAAGCCTATAGACCGCAGTCTTATATACAAATTAGGGGTGGCGGGTTTTGCTTTTGGCAATGTAATGTTTCTTTCTTTTCCCGAGTATCTCAATCTGATCGGCAATGAAACAGGGGCAAGTGAATTTTGGTTGGAACAGTACAAAGGCCTATTTCGATGGCTCATGTTCGCTTTTTCATTACCGGTCGTTTTTTATTCGGGGCAAGATTATTTAATTTCGGCCTACAAAGGGCTTCGCTCTAAGATCTTGAACATTGATGTGCCCATTGCTTTAGGTATTTTGGTGCTGTTCATTAGAAGTAGCTTCGAAATCATTTTTGATTGGGGTTCTGGTTTTTTCGATAGCTTAACAGGCTTGGTATTCTTTCTTCTACTCGGTAAATTTTTTCAACAGAAAACCTATTCCTTTTTATCTTTTGAACGCGATTATAAATCCTATTTCCCCATAGCGGTTACTCAAATAGGCCTTAATGGAAAAGAGGAGGTCACCCAAGTACACGATATAATAAAAGGCGATCGGCTTCTTATCAGAAACGAAGAACTGATTCCCGTTGATGGCGTTCTTATCAATGGCAACGCCCGAATCGATTACAGTTTTGTCACGGGCGAATCTGAACCTGTTCACAAAGAACCTGGCGATAAAATTTTTGCGGGGGGAAAACAACTTACCGGGGCCATTGAAATGGATGTCTTAAAATCAGTTTCGCAAAGCTACCTAACGCAACTGTGGGGCAATACGGTTTTTCAAAAAAAGGCTTCGAACAAATTTCAGACCCTGATCGATAGTATTAGCAAACAATTTACCATTTCGGTACTGGGCATCGCTTTTATCGCAACGGCTTTTTGGCTGTTTTACGACAGTAGTAAAGCCATGAACGTATTTACGGCGGTACTCATCATTGCATGCCCTTGTGCCATTGCCTTGGCCTCACCATTTACTTTAGGGAATATGTTACGAATTTTTGGTCGAAGAAAATTTTACCTCAAAGACACTGAGACCATTGAAAAATTGGCTCAAATTGACACCGTTATTTTTGACAAAACAGGAACCATAACAACATCTCAAAAAAGTACGGCCACCTATGAAGGGCTACAATTGACCTTGGCCGAAGAATCACTTCTAAAAAACACATTGCGCGCCTCTAACCACCCACTCAGCAGAACCTTGTACGGCATGCTTGCCGAACAGAATATCGTAACCTTAGACGAATACGAAGAACATTTGGGCAAGGGCATTGAAGGGGTAAAAGAAGACAGTAGCATTAAAATCGGTTCGGCAGATTTTGTAGGCGGCACTGAAGTACGAAACATTAAGAACACATCTGTGCATATAAGTAGCAATGACACCTATAAAGGTTGTTTTGTCTTTAAAAATGAGTACCGTGAAGGCGTGCCAGAGGTTTTTAAAGAAATGGCCATGACGATGGATCTTGCGGTTCTTTCAGGCGATAATGCAGGAGAGAAATCAAGACTTGAAAAATTATTGCCCAAATTGACACCGCTCTACTTCAATCAAAAACCAGTTGACAAACTGGAACTCATCAAATCACTTCAGGAACAGGAGAAAAATGTAATGATGGTGGGTGACGGACTCAACGATGCCGGAGCCCTCGCCCAAAGCAATGTCGGCATTGCCATATCAGAAAACGTCAATGTCTTTACCCCCGCCTGTGATGGTATTCTGGATGCATCAAAATTTCAACAACTTTACCAATACATACTGGCATCGAAAAAAGCCATGAAAATTATTAAAGTTAGTTTTGTCCTATCTTTAATGTACAATGTAGTAGGCCTTTATTTTGCGGTAACAGGACAGCTACAACCCGTAATCGCAGCTATACTAATGCCCTTGAGTTCAATCAGTATTGTAGCATTTACTACTGTGATGACGAATCTTTTGGGCAGAAAATTGATATAAAAAAGCAACTAGACCATGAACAAACTAAAAAAGGCAGGCACATCCTGCTAAAACAAATCAAACAAAATTCATTATTGGCAATTTCAATAGGGGTAGTTTATCTGTGGTTCGGGTTTTTAAAATTCTTTCCCGATATGAGCCCTGCCAAAGGTTTGGCGAAAGATACCATTGATTCTATTTTGTTCGGTTTCATCCCTTCAAACGTATCCATCATTTTACTGGCCATTATGAAAGTGACCATTGGTCTTTTTCTTTTATTGAACATTTTTAGAAAGAAAATCATAATTATCGCTTTATTTCACATAATCTGTACATTCACTCCCTTGTTCTTATTTAACGAAGCGTCATTCACCAATAGCCCTTTTGCACTCACTTTGCTTGGACAATACATCGTTAAAAATATAATTATCGTGAGTGCGTTATTATCACTTTTTAAAGGGAAAAACAATATCTTCGCAAAAGCTTAAAACATGATAAATGTCATTTTTTATAGAAATATATCAAGGTAGTTTTACGCCCGAATTTTAAGAGATTAGGTATGAGTGTTATTTATGTGTTACTGGCCATCAGCATTCTAATCGCAGTCTTTTTTTTCGTGATGTTCATCGTTTCTGTCAAGAGCGGTCAGTATGACGATTCATATACACCGTCTGTACGTATGCTGTTCGAAGATGAACTTGTAAAAGAAACTCCTAAAAAAAAAGAGAATAAACAAATCCAACTAACTAAAAGTCAAAAAGTGTAATTTATGGAAGTACAACAGTTTTATTACGATAACAAGGTCGTAAAGAATTTTCTATATGCAACCATGTTCTGGGGAGTTGTGGGAATGTCAGTAGGGCTATTACTGGCCTTTATGTTTCTTTTTCCCAACGTAACCGATGGCATATCGTGGCTGAGTTTTGGTCGTTTACGGCCCTTGCACACCAATGCGGTGATTTTTGCCTTTGTGGGGAACGCTATTTTTGCGGGGGTCTACTACTCGACCCAACGTTTGCTAAAAGCCCGAATGTTCAGTGATGCCCTGAGTAAGTTCAACTTCTGGGGCTGGCAGGCCATTATTGTTGCTGCGGCCATCACCCTGCCTTTAGGGTACACTTCGACAAAAGAATACGCAGAACTTGAGTGGCCGATAGATATTGCTATAGCCCTTGTTTGGGTAGCCTTTGGTGTAAACCTAATCGGCACCATGATTAAAAGAAGGCAGCGCCATTTATATGTGGCCCTTTGGTTTTACTTGGCAACGTTCATTACCGTGACCGTACTCCATATTTTCAATAGTCTGGCACTGCCCGTAAGTGCATTAAAAAGCTACTCAGTTTACGCAGGGGTACAAGATGCCCTTGTACAATGGTGGTATGGACATAATGCAGTGGCATTCTTCCTTACCACGCCTTTCTTGGGCCTGATGTACTATTTTGTGCCCAAAGCGGCAAATAGGCCCATATACTCCTATCGATTGTCTATTGTACACTTTTGGTCATTGATATTCATTTACATCTGGGCAGGGCCTCACCATCTGTTATATACCGCATTGCCCGAATGGGCGCAAAATTTGGGTGTTGCCTTTTCAATAATGTTACTGGCTCCTTCTTGGGGGGGTATGATCAACGGCCTATTGACCTTACGTGGGGCTTGGGACAAGGTTCGAACAGATCCTACCTTGAAATTTATGGTAGTGGCCATAACCGGATATGGCATGGCTACCTTTGAAGGCCCCATGCTAGCCCTTAAAAACGTAAATGCCATTGCTCACTATACTGACTGGATTATTGCCCATGTTCATGTTGGCGCCTTGGCATGGAACGGCTTCCTTACTTTTGGTATGATCTATTGGATGATACCGAAAATGTTCAAAACTCGATTATTTTCCGTAGGATTGGCCAATTTCCATTTCTGGATAGGCACTCTGGGCATCATACTATATACCTTGCCCATGTACGTTGCGGGCTTTACCCAAGCCTTGATGTGGAAAGACTTTAACCCAGATGGCACTTTGGTCTACGGTAATTTCTTGGAAACCGTACATGAGATCATGCCCATGTACTGGATGCGGGCCATAGGAGGAAGCCTTTATATCATTGGAGCTTTAGTGATGATCTACAACGTGATACGAACTATAAGATCAGGCGTCAAGGTAGAAGATGAACTTGCCGAGGCTCCTGCATTGAGCCGAGTATCAAAAAGAAGAACCTCGGGCGAAACTTTTCACACTTGGTTAGAACGCAAACCCGTACAATTGACCCTTTTGGCCACTGTAGCGATTTTAATTGGGGGTATCGTTCAAATTATTCCAACGATCATGGTGAAATCAAACATTCCGACCATTGCAAGCGTGAAACCGTATACACCTTTGGAATTGGAGGGTAGAGATCTCTACATACGTGAAGGCTGCGTAGGCTGCCACTCTCAAATGATACGCCCTTTCAGAAGCGAGGTAGAACGTTATGGAGAGTATTCAAAGGCAGGGGAATTTGTTTATGACCACCCTTTCCTTTGGGGAAGCAAACGTACCGGACCTGATTTGCATAGAATTGGTGGCAAATATTCAGACAGCTGGCATTTGAACCATATGTACGATCCACAAAGCACCTCTTCTAGTTCAATAATGCCGGCATACCAATGGATGGTAAAAGATGAACACGACCGTAGCGATATACAAGACAAAATGGAGGTGATGGCTACATTGGGCGTACCGTATACAGAAGAAGATATCGCCAATGCCCAATCGTCAATGAACGAACAGGCAACGAAAATAGAAAAGAACCTCTATTCGGATCCAGATTTTGTTAAAAATTATGAAGCTGACAAGAAAAATGCAGAAGAGAACGGAGAACCTTTCGTTGAAATGAGGAACAGAGAAATCGTTTCTTTGATCGCCTACCTACAACGTTTAGGTACCGATATTAAAGTAAAGGCTAATAATGAATGATTTTCAAAATAAATAAGCTATGTTGAAATTTGTAAAGGGCCATATGGAAAGTATAGAGGGCGTTGCCATCTACCCCATGATTTCGTTTTTGATTTTCTTTGCCTTTTTTATCGTTCTTTTATGGTGGGTACTTACTACCTCTAAAGAGCACATCAAAGAAGTAAGTGAAATACCGCTTGAAGAAGACAATTAAATTCATAGGGTATAAAACCGTAAGACCGAAAAAGCCGTTTCTTGTTTCTATACCAGAAAACCTTAAAATAATATTGATAACCAACAATCAACATAAAAAACAGTCAAAATGAAAAACATATCACCTTGGTGGATCAGAATTCCCGTAATTTTCTTCCTTATCTTCGGATTGATGGAGTACTTTATAGACTCAGGTGTTAAACCGGCCATCTTAGAATATCCTATTACGCAATTCTTCATGCTAATGGTGCTATTGATATTGATCGGCATAGAATTGATATTAAAATCAGTAGAGAATGTAATGTTCCAAACGCTATCAAAAGAGGCCAAGAAACGTTACCTGACTTCAAAATCAAAGCAATGGGAGTGGGAATGGGGAAAGAACCTAATGGAAAAACTCACAGGCAACAAACCTGTTGAGAAAGAAGGGGAAATCATCCTTGACCACAATTATGATGGCATTAAGGAATTGGACAACGAACTACCGCCTTGGTGGGTATGGATGTTCTATGCAACAATCGTCTTTGCCGTTGTTTACCTAGTTCGTTTCGAAGTGTACAATGATTACAACCAATATACTGAGCATGAGCAAGAAGTAGCGGAAGCTAAAATCGCCATCGAAGAGTATAAAAAGACCGCTAAAGGTTTGGTAGATGCCAATACGGTAGAAGTATTGACCGATGCCGCCGATCTAAATGCGGGCAAGGCTCTTTATGAAACCAATTGCGTAGCCTGTCATATGGCCGACGGAGGAGGAGGAATCGGCCCCAACCTTACCGACGAGCAATGGATATTAGGAGGTGGCATAAAAAATGTCTACAATACCATTTCAGAAGGTGGTCGTGACGGCAAGGGTATGGTCGCATGGAAACAGAACCTTAAACCCCTTGAAATGGCACAGGTGTCAAGTTATATATTATCTGAAATCCAAGGTAAAACACCTGCCAACCCAAAGGCAGCCGAAGGAGATATTTGGGTAGATGAAAATGCACCGAAAAAAGAAGAAAAAACCGAAGAAGAAGTAGCTCCAGTGCAAGAAACCGATTCGACTTCCGCAGTAATCAATTGATATGGTTTTCCTGAGATTGGAGATTATAGAATATGTGAATGAAGGAAGACAACGAAAATTTTAGGGACTCTATAGGCACCATAAACAAAGAGGGCAAACGTGCTTGGGTATTTCCCAAAAAGCCCAGTGGCAAATTCTGGGAATACAGAAAGTACGTAAGTTACTTCGTATTGGCTTTTTTGGTCTTAGCACCTTTTATAAAGATCAATGGCAACCAGTTTTTGATGTTCGATGTGTTGGAACGACGCTTCAACATATTCGGATTTCCGTTTTGGCCACAAGATTTTTACCTGTTCGTTGTTGCAATGATCATTGGGGTTATTTTTATTGCACTGTTTACCGTTGCTTTTGGCCGTGTTTTTTGTGGATGGATGTGCCCCCAAACCATATTTTTGGAAATGGTCTTTCGTAGGGTCGAGTTTTGGATCGATGGTGACCGTGGTGCCCAAAAAAAATTGGACCGGCAAGAATGGAATGCAGAAAAAATCAGGAAACGGGTTCTAAAATGGGCTATTTTTCTCCTCATTTCCTTTTTTATCGCTAATATTTTCTTAGCATATTTGATTGGGAGCGATAGATTGATCCAATATATAACAAATGGCCCGCTACAACATGTAAGTACTTTGGCCTCTCTTGGCATATTTACAGCGGTTTTCTATTTTATTTTCGCTTGGTTTCGTGAACAGGTATGTATCATTGCCTGCCCTTACGGAAGAATGCAAGGGGTGTTGTTAGACAACAAATCGATTGTAGTAGCATACGACCACAAAAGAGGGGAAGCAGAAAATGGGCGTAAAAAATTCAGGAAAAACGAAGACAGAGAAGCCTTGGGTCATGGCGATTGTATTGACTGTATGCAGTGTGTACACGTTTGCCCAACGAATATAGATATTCGCAACGGCACACAATTAGAGTGCGTTAACTGTACCGCCTGTATTGATGAATGCGATGCCATTATGGAAAAAATAAATCTTCCAAAAGGGTTGATTCGCTACGCCAGTGAAGTTGAAATTGAAAAAAAGAAGAAATTCAAATTCAGCCCAAGACTGAAAGGGTATACCGCAGTATTAGTTATTTTGACAGGGGTACTGATCGGAATGCTCTTTTTGCGAAATGATTTAGAAGCCAATATATTACGCTTGCCAGGTCAATTGTACGAGCACAAAGAAGGTAATATCATCAGCAATGTATATACCTATAAACTGGTCAATAAAACCTCTAAAGATGTATCAAATGTAAGCTTTAAACTATTATCGCATAAAGGAACCATAAAGTTGGTTCGGTTAAAGGGTTTTACCGTTCCAACGCAAGAAATGGCAGAGGGCACCCTGTTTATAGAAATCGACAATTCGGCATTGAACGGTGATAAAGACAATCTTAAAATAGGTGTTTATAGTGGCGATGAGATGATCGAATCAACCACGGCAAGATTTTTGGCGCCAAGAAGTTATAGGTAAAACAGTAAAGTATAGACCATGAAAATAAACTGGGGAACAGGAATTGTGTTGGCTCTAATAGGCTTTATAAGCTTCATCTTATTCTTTGTAGTACGTATGAGTATGGATGATCGTGCCAACCATGATTTGGTAACCGAGCAATATTACGAGGCTGAACTGGCATATCAAAAGGAAATCGATGCCGAGAACAATGCCAATGGCCTGACCACTAAACTAAAGATCAAAAAAACGCCCGAAGGACTACTAATAGAGTTTTCTGAAGATGTGCCAAAAAAATTAGAAGGAACAGTGTTCCTATACAGGCCATCTAATAAGCACTTGGATTTTGACTTACCCTTAAGTCTATCCAATTCACATTTGCTCATACCTGACAAACGCTTATTGGATGGTCGATGGAACATAAAAATCTGGTGGAAACACCAAGGAAAAGAGTATTTGCACAAAGAAAGCATCACGTATTAGAAATTCAGGCGGCGGCCTTGTTTTAAAAAATCATGCTACTATCTGCCATCTTATTAGGTCTTATGGGAAGCCTGCACTGTGTGGGCATGTGCGGGCCCATTGCCTTTATGCTTCCTGTAGATCGAACCAATAACTTCAAAAAGTTTTTTCAGATCTTCCTATACCATTTTGGCAGACTATTGGCCTATGGCATCACAGGTCTTGTTTTTGGGTTATTGGGCAAGGGTCTTTACATTTTTGGCATACAGCAAAAACTTTCTATCATCATAGGTATATTGATGATCGTTGTTGTTGTGATACCATCAAAAACCCTCAATCGTTACAGTTTTTCAAAACCAGTTTATAAAATCATTTCCAAGGTAAAGAACAGATTGGGCAAAGAACTGAAAAAGAAAACGGCCGACACCTTTCTGACCATTGGATTTTTAAATGGTTTTTTGCCCTGTGGCTTGGTCTATATGGCCCTTTTTGGAGCCATTGCCATGGGTAATGCATGGCAAGGCTCGCTTTATATGATATTGTTTGGCTTGGGTACCGTGCCCTTAATGACCACGGCCATTTACTTTAGCGGAATCTTAAAAAACTCTGCAAAACAACGTATTCAAAAGCTGATTCCCGTTTTTGTAGTCGTGATTGGACTACTCTTCATTCTCAGGGGGCTAGGTCTGGGTATTCCCTATGTATCGCCAAAACCGGTCGCAGAAGCTGTCTCGGCTCAAATTGAATGTAAACAACCATAAACTTTGATGAACTTTTTAATTACATCGTATTAAAATAAATTAATCCATGAACATAGTTTCAGCGGCAGAAGCCGCTTCTTTAGTACAGTCGGGCAATAGGGTTTTTCTTCAAGGTGCGGCAATGACACCCAATACCTTGATCGATGCGTTATGCGACCGATATAGTGAATTGACAGATGTAGAAATCGTATCTATCCACACCGAAGGAGATGCAAAATATGCCCGAGAACCTTATAGCGGAAGTTTTAAAATAAACAGTTGTTTTGTTGGCAGTAATGTTCGGAACCTTGTAAATACGACTCAACGAGGTTATATTCCCATTTTTTTGAGCGAGATTCATTTGCTCTTTCGAAAAAAAATTCTACCCTTGGATGTTGCCATAGTCCAGGTTTCGCCTCCTGACCAACATGGTTTTTGTTCTTTGGGAGTGTCAGTAGATGTCGCCTTACCGGCAATTCAGACAGCAAAAAAAGTAATTGCGCAAATAAACCCGTGGGTTCCTAGAACCCATGGTGACGGAATCATACATATAAAAAATATTGATTGCGCTATTGAGGTCGATGCCCCCATACACTTACACGAGGTACTGCGGCCGTCAGAAATTGAGCAACAAATAGGAAAAAATGTCGCTAATCTCATAGAAGATGGAGCCACTTTACAAATGGGCATTGGAAACATACCCAATGCCGTACTGAGCAACCTGCACAACCACCAAAGATTGGGCGTACATACCGAAATGTTTTCCGATGGAATTCTGCCCCTTATTGAAAAAGGAGTGGTTACAGGTGAGGAAAAAGAAATAAAAACAGGAAAGATCGTAACCTGTTTTGCCGTTGGTTCCCAAAAATTATATGATTTTGTAGACGACAATCCTTTGGTACATTTTAAAGAGGCTGGCTATACCAATGATACTGCCATCATTCGACAAAACCCTAAAGTAACTGCCCTTAATAGTGCTATTGAAATAGATCTTACCGGGCAGGTGTGTGCCGATACTATCGGCTTTCGTCAATATTCAGGTGTGGGCGGGCAAATGGATTTCATTCGTGGTGCTTCCTTATCAAGTGGTGGAAAGCCTATCTTTGCCATGCCATCGGTTACCGCTAAGGGAATCTCTAAAATAACACCTTTTTTAAAACAGGGTGCAGGAATAACCACTACTAGGGCACACGTACATTTTGTGGCCACAGAGTACGGTGTGGTAAACCTCTTTGGCAAGAATTTAAAGGAACGTGCCAAAGCCCTTATTACGATTGCGCATCCCGATTATAGGGAAAGATTGGAAAAGGAGTCTTCTGAGCGGTTTAAGAGCAGCAAATAAAATACGTGCAAATGCAGTTAGAACACTATATAGATCACACGATATTAAAACCGACGGCGACGGTTTCCGATATTAAAAAACTGTGCAAAGAGGCCAAAGCGTATAATTTTTACGCTGTTTGTGTCAATGGCTGTCATACCGATCTTGCCAAAAAGGAATTGGAATATTCGAAAGTCAAACTGGCCATTGTCGTAGGGTTTCCCCTTGGAGCCATGTCTATGGAAGCTAAAATTTTTGAAGCTATGGAAGGCATCAAAAACGGAGCCGATGAAATAGATATGGTAGTCAATATCGGTTGGCTGAAATCAGGGGAATATTCCCTAGTGAGAAACGAAATCTCACAAATAAAAAAGGCAATCGGTGATAAAATACTCAAGGTCATCATAGAAACCTGCTATTTAACGACCGAAGAAAAACAAAAGGCATGCCAATTGGCCGTTGAGGCCAAGGCAGATTTTGTAAAGACCTCTACAGGTTTCGGATCTGGCGGGGCCACTTTTGAAGATGTTGAATTAATGAAAAATAGTGTAGGCGACAAAGCGAAGATAAAGGCATCAGGCGGCATTAAGGATAGAGAAACCGCTTTGCGTTATATCAAGCTAGGGGCGTTGCGCTTGGGCACTTCATCTGGCATATCGATCGTAGAAGAAATTAAAAGGCATTAAAACAAAAATATCATGAGCAATCATATCGAGGCGAATAAAAATGAGATTGCAGAGACAGTACTGCTTCCTGGTGATCCCTTACGGGCCAAATGGATAGCGGAAACATTTCTGAGCGACGTTATTTGCTATAATAAAATACGGGGTATGTTGGGTTATACCGGCACGTACAATGGCAAGCGAATCTCGGTTCAAGGCAGCGGCATGGGTATACCCTCAGCGATGATCTATTATCACGAACTTATAGAAGAATACGGAGTAAAAAACCTCATCAGGGTAGGCACGGCAGGTTCTTATCAAAGCGAAGTGAAAATCAAGAGCATTGTATTTGCCATGGCGGCCTCTACAACTTCGAGTATGAACGGTTATAGATTTGCAAATGCCGACTACGCCCCTACCGCTGATTTTGACTTGTTCATGAAAGCTGCGCTATATGCCAAAGAAAACAATATCAAGATCAGAGCGGGCAATGTGCTTTCTTTGGATGAATTCTACGCAGACGACCCCAACGCCTATAAAAAATGGGCCGAATTCGGCGTACTGTGCGTAGAGATGGAAACCGCAGGGCTTTATACCATAGCAGCGAAAAATAAGGTAAAGGCACTTGCGATCTTAACCATTTCCGATTCACTTGTAACCAATGAACATTGCACCCCTGAAGAGCGAGAATCGACCTTTAAGGAAATGGTGGAAATCGCCATGAACATTTCACTATAAAAAGTACATGATGAAAAAAGAAGATATTAAAAATAGAGCTGACATAAAGTTACTAGTAGGTACCTTTTATGCGAAAATAAGGGCGCACGAAGTTCTAGGCCCTATTTTCAACGGTATTATCACCGATTGGGAAAGTCATTTGGTACTGTTGACCGATTTTTGGGAAACCCAACTTTTATTAAAAAGAAAGTACTACGGAAACCCGGTTACAGTACATCAAGAAGTAGATGATAAAATGAACCATTCAATAACCTCTGAACATTTTGGGCTATGGCTTAACGACTGGTTTGCCACTATAGATGAACTTTTTGAAGGTGATACCGCTTGGGTCGCCAAAAATAGGGCGCAGAAAATGTCGACCATGTTGTTTATGCAAATGTACCAACATAGAGAAAACAAATAGTAATTCAGGTTCTCAATATTTTAGATTTTCCAATCAACATAAAAATCAATGCCACTGGAATCAAAAAGCTTCCGATCGCCAAAACTTCGAAGTAGCCACTAAAAATAGGGAAATCTTGCCAGATGGCAATTTCCTTATAAAAAATCAGAACTTCAGTCAACACAAAGCCCAAAATATATAACCAAAGTGCTTTTTTTTGAATCCGTATCAATTCAAAAAAATCGAGCAAGAAGAACAAACCAAGGCTTACCACACCCAAAATGCAGATAACCTATTACAAAATCAATATAGATAGCCGCCAAATGGGCAAAATAAGGTACGGCGTTAAGAACTTGGAGCATCAATTTAACCACTAGTAAAAATGCAACTATTTTAACTAGAACGATTTGGGGTTTTGAAAGAACAGCCGCTAATCTTTTATTAGATTTTATCACTAATATAACCAGCATACCAAAGGCCAAGATTTGAAAAAGAGCACCGAAGCCCCCTAAAACATTAAAAAGTAAAGGCGGGTCGATCCATAATGTCGATAAGAAAAAACTAAGGATAACCCCCAAATTTATAAAAAAATTTACAGAAACAATATTAAATATTACGACATTTTGCCACCTACTTAATAACAAAAATAGTAGCCGAGATAGTAAAAGAAGATGATTTGAATGTAATGGCATTCAATATTTGTGGAGACCACATGCACATACTGTTGGTGTGCGAAGAAGGAGGAGTGAGTAAAATTGTAGGGAAAATAAAAGCGATAACATCTAAAGAATACAATACCGAAAAAGGCATTACAGTAAGGCGTAAAAAGAGCGAAAGCGATACAACAAGGGAACATGTTCCCTTGTCGAAACTATAATTAGTGTCTGGTCGTAAATCTTGAACCCCTTTATTTACGGATAGTTTGGTTGAAAACCCGGTTTGAAAGTTTGTTGTTTTTAGGTTGTTTTTACTGTTGTATCTTGTATTTATTGCTTAAATCGAAGAAACATTCGAGTCCTATGCGCACTAAATTTGAGAAAAACCCAGAC